>ENA-UPSA01000052-UPSA01000052.1-bioreactor-metagenome-genome-assembly--contig:-NODE-52-length-179250-cov-10.310210_pt1 | contig 179250 bp, 161 predicted proteins | sample MGYA00238183_ERZ773288 | MGnify/ENA primary metagenome ERZ773288 (study PRJEB29028, sample SAMN07631243) | bioreactor metagenome | isolation source: Switchgrass digestor | place: USA: Dartmouth... | reverse complement strand
CTGCCTTCGCACGGCGCGCGCGTTCCCGCACCGCGCTTCTGACGGCCCGGGGTGTAACCTTGACAGGCAGCCCTGGTGTAGCTGGACGAGTGCTAGATAGGTCCTACGCTAAGACTTTAGCTACCAGGTATTTCACCCCGTGACTCCGGTACAGGCTATGTTGGCTACGCTGAAATTGACACTCTACTATGCCAGCTCAGTCCCGTCAGTCCCGCTCACCCGTGCTCGCTCTCGGGCGGAGCTCGAATGGCAGATCCCTGGTTTTCTGTGCGACCTTGTGCCACAGACAAGGTCAACAGATCCAAGCTTTGTGATAAGCGTTAGGAGAAACGGCAAACGGATTGTCTTGATCAAGGTACCAGCGGAAAAGGAGTTGATTAACACCATCAACGCTCCTTGGCCCGACCTTCTCAGCAGAGACTATGGTATGCCGCAAGCCAAACAAGCGAGTCAGGTGTTCATCCAAATTGACGAGGGACTACTCGGTATACTCAGCAAACTAACACCAGAAGAACTCGAAGAGTTGAGGCGTTACACGGCGTGGTTGATTAGCCAGTGGTGCCAGTCGGAGACCCCCCGGGGTGCCTTCTCGCGGGTGATTTCGCCGCAGGGGCATGGCCTGGCATTCCGGCAAGCAGTTTTTCGCCCGGCTCCAGCGGGGCAAGCAGCCCCTGCAACCCATCGTCGCTCCGCTGTGCAGCCCTGCAGACTCTGCTAATAGCACCCGCTCTGCAGCAGGTAAACGGCGAAATTCGTGGAATACACGTGGGTAATCACAAGTCGAAGACGAAGGAAGAGGATCGTACACATATGTCCGCCCTTGTTTCATCACGTACGCCAGGGACAGGTCCTCGCCGGAGGGCTCGTCGCACGGCCCTGCCCCCAACTTTCTCCGCGCTGCGGCATCGAAACTTCCGTCTGTTCTGGACCGGACAGTGCGTGTCGTTGATGGGAACCTGGATACAGAATGCAAGCCAATCGTGGCTTGTGCTCGAGCTGACCAATTCCGCGTTCTTTCTAGGCTTGGTAAGCTCGGTGCAGTTCATTCCGACCCTCCTCTTCTCCCTCTTCGCAGGAGTGATGATTGACAGGCATAACAAGCGGGACCTGATTGTAGCCACCCAGACCGCCCTCATGATCTTCGCGTTTCTGCTGGCAGGGCTCATCTACTTCAAACGAATCCAGTACTGGCACATTCTTCTCATAGCGTTCCTGACTGGTGTGGCGCAAAGCATCGACACCCCGGCACGCCAGGCGTTCGTGATCGAGATGACAAGCCCTGAAGACCTGATGAATGCCGTAGCCTTGAACTCCGTCATCTTCAACCTCGCGCGCATTGTCGGCCCGGCGGCCGCCGGCCTCCTCATCGATCGAATCGGCTTCTTCATGTCCTTCTTCCTGAATGGTGTGAGCTTCATAGCGGTCATCGCAGGCTTGCTCCTCATGAGGGTCAACAGGCCAACTTCGAAACGCGAGTCGAAGAGCGTGATGAGAGACCTGGCGGAAGGCCTGAGGTACATTCGCGGCAACCGGAAGCTGGCCACGATAATCGTAACGGTAGGAGTGATAAGCCTTTTCGGGCTGAATTTCAACGTCCTCGTGCCCGCGTTCGCAAGGGACGTACTCCATCAGGAGGCCTCGGGTTACGGTTTCCTCACGTCAGCCATGGGCCTCGGCGCCTTCGTTGGCGCGCTCACCTTGGCCACCTTTGCCTCCCGTGAGAGGGGTGTAACTCGCTTTCTGGCAGGAGCCGTCCTCCTCCCCCTATTCACGATCGTCCTTGGCCTCACCCGGCAGTATATGTCGTCTGTAGCAACCATCGCGTTCCTGGGGTTCTCCATGATACTGTTCACGACCACAGCCAATGCCACCACCCAGCTCACCGCGCCTGACGAACTGCGGGGCCGCGTGGTGAGCGTATACATGCTCATCTACATCGGTGTCACTCCGGCAGGCGCTTTCCTCGCGGGCTGGCTCGCCTCTCGCCTCGGGCCGGGCACCGCCCTGGTGATCCTGGGATCGGTAGGCCTCGGCTTCGCAATCTACGTCGCAAGCCGCCGGGCTGCGCTCCTCGAAACCCCTCGCGGCTCCGCTCCAGGGCGCACTCGAGGACACGCATCTTCATCCTCATCTTCATCTTCACCCAACAAGTAGCGTGGCACTCGCCTCGAAGCGCCGCCCGCGGGGCGCATAATCGAGAGCGCGAAACCAACTCAACCCATATTCGGACGGACGGCGCCCCATCTAGCGCCGGCGCACAACCTTCAGCCTCCCGGCCCCGGCAAACCTCTGACCCCGCTTCTCACCGTGCAGGGGCCATTCGTCCACGATCACGTGGCCGGAATACGATGACGCGTTCACGAACCTGCACTGCGATTGCCTCGCAACAACACTGTGTCCACCCTCCTCAATGTATACTATGCTCCCCCTCCCTTCCCTTCCTTTGCTTTCCTCCTGCGCCGTCTAACGCCTCTCGGACGGTTCATCAGACCCCGCGGCGCCAACAGACATACCAGTTGGGCAGCCGTGCCCGCCAAAGGAGGGAAGCCCGCGTATACTGCCGACGACATACTCACCACTACTCGCGTACGCGAATGGACGCACCCGAGAGTTGGCAGGTGTCTGAGAGTTGCTCTCGATGACAGCAATGACGCTATGTTATACTATGTACGATGCGCTGTTGGAGTCGCCACCGAGGTTTGTTTGCGGCGACACAGGCACTTGTCCGAACCGGTGCCGTATGGGAGGCGTTACCATGAAGACTGACCAAGAGTGGCTCTCTGTGCAGGAAGTGGCGGATTACCTCGGAGTGGCACGCCCTACCATATACCGGTGGGCGAAGGAGTCGAGAATCCGCATATACAAGCTGGCAAAGGGGGTTGCCAGGGTGAGGCGCCAGGACCTGGAGGCATTCCTGCAACAGGCCGGGATGTTGTATTCAGATACGGCGGGTCGTGCTACGCAACCAGGCTTTGTGCGTGAGACTGCAGAGTCGCAGCTGCAAGAGACAGACCCGATACTTGATGTCCTCGGCTCCCTTTCTGGAGACCCGCTTTCGGCCGAAGACATCGAGAAGGAACTCTACTAGCGAAAAGGAGCGGATCTGAAGCATGGTGTCTGGGCCGGTTTTCATAGACACGTGGGGCTGGATCGCCCTCGGACATCGAAAGGACCCGCGGCACGATGAAGCAGCCCAGTACTACAGAACCCTCCGCTCCGAAGGCGAGCGGGTCTACACGAGCGACTACGTCCTTGACGAGGTGATCACTCTCATCTTTCGCAGGGAGAGCTTCGACGAGGCCACCCGTTTCGTTAACGGCATCATCGCGGCAGCCCGTATGGGATACATCAGCGTTGAGCGCATCACTCCAGAACGTTTTGCTGCAGCCTGGGATCTGCGCGTCCGCCTAAAGGACAAAGTGCGGATCTCGTTCACAGACCTGACGTCCATGATAGTGATGAGGGATTGCAAGGTGAAGCATGTGCTCACTGAAGACAGGCATTTCACCCAAGTGGGGCTGGGGTTCCAGTTGGTGCCCTGACTGGGACCATCCGCAAAGGCCATGTGACGGATCCACTTTCGTCGGCACAGGCGTCGTGGTGGTCTCCATGGAACCACGACATAAGTCCGAATTGCCACCAAGGTGGGCGTGGTCTCAGGCGCAAGCATGGACCTGTCCCCGGCGAGGGTGAAAAGGCGTGCGAGGAAAGCCTCGCGCGGCTTGGCACGGACTACATAGACCTCTACCAGGTCCACTTGGACGATCCGAAGGCTCCCGTCGAGGACGCGGAGGTCCCTGTCCTCCATTGCCGCATGTAGACGCCTGACGTCCTGGTAGAACTGGTCCTTGTCCCCGGTGATGATGTAGCCCCTGACGCCGCGCCTGGCGGCCGGCCCGATGAACGGGACTATCTCATCGATGCCGCGCACAGCAGGGACGACCGCTATGAACCCACGGCTCTGGAACGCGTCTCCCTAAGACTGCACAACAAGGAGTATGCCACCTACCACCCGCGGAAGTATGAAGAGGTTCCCAAGCACCAGCACTGGAAAATCCCAGATGGTGACCGCGCCGCCCCCGCGCGAAGGTTGCTTCCTTCCAGCGTGATCCACCGAACGTGATGCACGAGGCCGCACTGCTTGTAAGTTCGGCGTCAGGGGCCTATAATGATGGTGTCGCGAGAGAGCTTTTCGGTGGCGCGGTCAGGTAACAGCTATGCCAAAGGAGGCTGTCTCGGCGGCTCCAGGATTGGCACGTTCGGCGCCGAGGCCGAGGAGTCGGCGATTAAGGGGCCAATAAACCGGGAATCAGAGGTGCAGTGATGAAGAACATCGACAACGGCGCTCCGAAGAGCGGGATCGCGATCGTGACCGATAGTGGCGCAAGCCTGCCAGAAGAACTGATTGAGCAGTACGACATAGCGGTCGCGCCTGTCGGGATACAGTTTGGGAGCGAATCATACCGCGACGGCGTGGATATCACGCGAGAGGAGTTCTATGAGAAGCTCAACGGACCGGACATCCCGATGACTTCCCAACCTGCGCCGGCGGAGTTCATCTCCATATATCGTAGATTGCTCCAGCGTGTCAAGACCATCATCTCCATCCACATCACGTCCACCGGAAGCGGGACGTTCCAGGTGGCCAACCTCGCGAAGGCGAGTTTTCCCGGTGCCGATATAGAGGTGGTTGATTCGCTCTCCGCGTCCATGGGCACGGGATTCATGGTGCTCGCCGCCGCCGAGGCCGCACAGCGCGGAAAGACGAAGGAGGAGATCCTCCGCCTCCTGTCGGAACTCAGGCCGCGCATCAGCGCGTACGCGGTCATAAAGTCCGTGAGACACCTCCTGAAAAGCGGGCGCATCCACAGGGGCCAAGCGCTCATCGCCTCCCTGCTTGCGATAAAGCCCTTGATCTCCGTGAAGGAAGGGGTCGTCGAGGTAGTGGACAGGGTCAGAACCTACCAAGGCGCCCTGGACAGGCTCGTTGAGCTTACGAGAGAGGCCGCGGGGGACTCAAGGGTGAGGGTCTCGGTCGTCCACGGAAACGCTCTTGCCGAGGCGAAGCGGTTGCGCGACCGGCTTAAGCAGGTTCTGAACTGCGGGGACATCGTTTTGTCCGATATCGGTCCTCCCCTCGCGGTCCATGGCGGGCCGGGCATCATCGGGGTCGTGCTCCATCCTGTGTGAGACCGAGACGCCGGCCGCAACCGGGACAGACCCACTGCCGCCGCGACCTTGCACGCATCTTGCGCGCATGTGGGGTGCGAAGTGAGAGTGCTCTCCCGAGGGGCCGTTCCTCGTCGCCTGCAGAAGACACCACGGGAAGGGTGATGAACTCAATGAACTACCGTGAGTGTGGGAGTCTTCGGTTCTCAGAAGTGGGCGTGGGCTGTTATAGCCTGGCAGAAGTGTACGGCAGGAAGGACCTGGACGAGTTCGCGAGGATGATTCGGCGCGCCTACGAGCTCGGGGTGACGTTCTTCGACACGGCAGACGCATACGGCGATGCGGAGTCGATCCTCGGGAGGGTCGTGCGTGACTTCCGGGGCGCGATACATATTGCCACCAAGGTAGGCGTGGTGTCGGGTGCAAGCATGGACCTCTCCCCCGCGAGGGTGAAAAGAGCGTGCGAGGAAAGCCTCACGCGGCTCGGCACCGACTACATCGACCTCTATCAAGTCCACTTCGACGACCCGAAGACCCCCGTCGAGGACGTGGTCGGCGCCCTGGAGGACCTGGTGGCTTCAGGCAAGATCCGTCATTACGGCGTGGGCCACTTGCCGGCGGAGAAGATCGCCAGATACGTTGAGGTCGGCCGCCCCTTCTCCGTGCTCATGGAGCTGTCGGCGGCAGCCAGGGACGCCCGCTCAAAGCTCCTCCCTGTCTGCAGAAGGCACAGGATGGCCGCCATAGCGTTCAGCACGACAGGCCGCGGCATCCTCACCGGGGCGATCCGAGAGGGTCACGTGTTCCCCGACGGCGACATCCGTCATTACGATCCGCTCTTCCAACGCGAGCAGTTCCGCTCCGCGCTCAGGGTGGCAGCAAGGCTCGCGGACGTCGGGCGCCGCTACGGGAAAACCCCCGCCCAGGCCGCAATAGCGTGGGTGCTTGCCCAGCCGGGCGTAGTCTCGGCTCTCACCGGCCCGTCTAGCGTCCCGCACCTCTAGGAAAACGTGGGCGGCTCCGGGTGGAGGATCTCGGACGAGGATCTGGCGTCGTTTGAGGCGTTTCTCTCAGAGGAGGACGCCAGGCTGGACCGTGAACGGAGGCAGGCGGTGGTCGCGATCGCAACCTCAGCGTTGCCTCAGGACCCGCAACTCGCCTTCAGGGACTTGGTGTACGCCCTGGACACCGCTGCCACAACCGGAATGTGCTCCGAGGCGCAGATCGTGCCCCTGTTCGAGGAGCTGTTGGCTTTCCAAGGGGCGGGCGGTGAACACGGGAAACACCTGGACAGCGGCGTTCTCGAGGGCATTCGCCGCCGGCTGAAGGCATTAGTGACCGCGACCGGGACGGGGGACGGAGACGGAGACGGGTTAGGTTTTCGTCGCCTTTCTTGACGGCGCCAAGTGGGCGTGCAAGACACTCCCGGCTATTGGGCCATTGGGGCCGGTTGCCGGTGACTGCACGACGGGGCGTTGAGAATTCGGCTATCCGGCGCGCCGAATTCGAACGAGGCGCGCCCCGAGCGCGCCGTCCCCGGAGGGCAATCACCGGCAACCCGGCAACTGTTGCAAGAGGGGCGCGGATCAATGCGCCCTCACTTAGGCGAGCGGCGAGCGCCCCGCCCGAGCATTGTGCTTTCGTCGTGAGGGATCGCGCATGGGAACGCAACACGAGCGTGGGGGAGACATAACGGGCTTTAGATGTGTACCTGGAATTGTGGAGCTCGAGGCGCGAACCGGCGTTGTGCGCCTCAATCGTGCCGCGCTGCCGCGCGCAGCAGAGCGGATAGTCTTCGGACGCGGGCTTGCCACTAGCGTCGTGCCCGAGGCGGTGGCCGGGCTCGCGGAGGCCGGGCGCCGCGGCGTCCTCGTGGTCGTCGGAGAATCGAGTTCCAGAGCGCCGGGGATAGCCGCGCTCGTCGACGGCATGAAGAGCTTCGGTGCCAGGGTCTTCGTCGTTCGCGGCCACGCCGACCACGCAACCATCCGGGCGGGCATAGAATCTGTCCGGCGGGGACGTCTGGGTCTCGTAGTCGCCATCGGTGGCGGCACGGTCATCGACGTCGCGAAATCCATCGCAGCCCTTGCGTATCAGGACCAGGGCAGCGGGGGCGGTGCCTCGTCCGTCTCGGGAGCGACTTCGCGAGAAGACCTAGACCTTCTGACAAGTCCCGGTCTCCGTCCTGCGGATGGACACGACAAATCGGAGGCTCTAGTGGATATTGCCGCCTACCAACTGGGCCGGAGGAGGTTGTCATCAGAGAGGACGCTCCCCTGGGTTGCTGTGCCGACGACATCCGGCACAGGCTCGGAGAGCACGGACAACGCCGTTATTGAGCTTGGCGAAGAAAAGAGGAGCCTTCGCGGCATCCCGTCCCCACGTTTCATCGCGGCCGACCCCGCGCTCACAGACCCGCTTCCTCTCGCCCCAACGATCATCGCGGCGGTGGATGCTATCGCCCAGGCGCTCGAGGTTTTGGCGAGCCCCGCTGCATCAGAAGAGGTCCAGCAGGTGGCGTTGGCGGCGTTCGTCGCGCTCGCGCGCGGTATGGAGGATTTGTACGCAGTCGCATCGCACGCCGTTCGAGAAACCGAGCTGGATGGAACGGCTCCCGCCACGCCGGACCGGCACCGCACGCCTGCGGTCAGCCGGGCCGAGTCGCCTGGTTCCGCGAGCAGGGTGGACCCTGCCACCCGCGACACCTTGTCCTGGGGAAGCCTCCTGATGGGCATGGCTTTCGCCAACGGGCGACTCGGGTTACCCCATGGACTCGTCCACTTCTGCAACCGCTTCGGTCTATCTCATGGCAATATGGTAGGGATCCTGCTGGTGCCTGGGCTCAGGGTGCAAGCACGCGACACGGAAACCTCGACGCGGCTGGCGCGGGCGGCTCGAGCGTTGGACCAAGCCTTGCAGCACAAGGCCTCGGAGGACAGAGATGCTCCAGCACCGGAGAGGGAGGGAGGAAGCCGGGCCCCTCGGATTGCTATGCCACAGTCCGTCCGATCCGGACCCGAACCACTTTTCCGGTGGTTGGCCTCGAGAATCCCGGCGCTCTTCGAGGCGATCGGCCTGCCGCGCACCCTCATAGAGGCTGGCCTAGCCGGCCCCGACCTGGACTGGATAGTCGCCAGGGAACTGGAAAACCACCCGACATTCGGCACCCCGGCGCGGCCGGCCACGCCTGCGGAGCTCAGGGACGTGCTCGAAGGAGCCTGTGAGGAGCCTGGGCACAGAACGTTGTCGAGGCGCGTCTGAGAGGCGCGCGAGGTTGTCCAACTTCCCAACAACGCCCAAGCGGGGGCAAGAAGCGAAGCCCCGCGTCGCACGCCCGACAGCGCGTTGCGTGCCGTTCCTCGCGTGCCACGCGGCGCGGGGCTCGGGCTGCCAACGGCCCGCAGGGACAGGAAAAAGGAAAGGCGACGCGGGCCGCGTTCGCCGTCTCGCATCGCCTTGGCTTCACTGCTGCCCCCTACAGCACCCTCCCGCCGGGAGCGTCCCCTTCCTCCCTCGTAAGCTTCTGCTTTGCGCTCTCATAGGCGAAGAAGCGTCCTATGTTCTCAAGTCCAACCATGCCCACGAGTTTCCCATCTTGAACCACCGGCAGCGACGAGCAGTTGCAGCCGCGCATCTTCTCATACACTTGGGCCAGCATGTCCGTGGGGCTGAGCGTAACGAACTCTACCTGCATCGCCTCGGCCGCGCTGATCTCGGGGCCCTTCTCATGAAGGGCCGCAAGCACGGAGGCTTTAGTCAGGATCCCTTTCACGACCCCACCCTCGACGACCGGGAAGTCGTCCTGGCAGCCCCGGTATGCCCGTTCAAGGACTGCGGCCAGAGGCTCGGTGGGCGACACTATCTCGAACCTCGTCGTCATGACCCGGTTGACCGGCACGCCGCCCAGGACTCGTCGGATCTCCGCTGTGCGCTCCTCAGTGCCCGCTCCCATGTAGATGAAAAGGGCGATGAATATGAGCCACGGGTTTGTAAAGAGCCCGAGCAGGGCGAACAGGAACGCGAACCCCTGCCCCACTGAGGAGGCAATGCGGGTGGCTTCGAGGTAGTTCATCCGCATCGCGAGGATGGCTCTCAGGACACGCCCGCCGTCCATCGGGAACGCGGGGATGAGATTGAACAGGCCCAGGATGACGTTGGCCGAGGCAAGGCTCGCCACGAAGCGCCCGCCCCAGAGATACTCGATCGTTCCGAGTCCCATTGCGATCCCGGTGGCGCGCAGTGCCGCGATGAATACCGCAGCGAGCCCTAGGCTTACGGCGGGTCCAGCGATCGCGACGAGCAGCTCCTGCCTGGGATCATCGGGGATCTCCTCGAGCTGCGAGACGCCGCCGATGGGAAGCAGCGTGATCTCCTTTACCTTGATGCCGAACCTGCGTGCCACGAGGCTGTGCCCAAGCTCGTGAAGGGTGACTGAGGCGAAGAGAGCGATGATGAACCCCAGGCCGCCCAAGCTCGAAGCAAGTCCCGCCCCGACCACACCAGAGATCAACATGAATACCAGGAACAGAAGAAACGACCAGTGAAGGCGGATGGGGATGCCGGCGACTTCTATCAGAGTGAACGACTGACGCAAGGTCTCACCTCCTACGTAAAGACACCGTTTGGTAGCGCCGGCGCGCAGCCTTGTACCTCCTTTCGGCGCCCTGTGCGCTTTCACCTGCCTGTAGCATAATATGCCGCCTGTACGGGCCTTGCGAAAACGAAGGCTCAGCGAAAGTGCACGAGGTGAGCAGCGCCCCGGGACCCTCTTGATGACCGACGATCTCTCCTGGCACAATGGTATAATCACAGGTACAATCGCAGTACCGGCATAATGACCGGTATGCTGTCGGTACCGCTCGCTAGAAGGAGCACGGCAACCCGTGCGCGAGCGCGCCCCCCGAAGGCGCCCGCGCTCCGGCGATCGGCCGAGCGGCATCTCTGCGCCCAAACACGCATGGCGCGCACAGCAGAAGGGAGCATGTCCAACTCCATGAAACGAGGGATTTTCCTCGCGTCAATTGCCCTGTCCGTCACCCTCATAGCTGTGGGACTTCTGAGAGGCGATCCCGCACGCGTCTTCGCCAACGCGGTGGTCGTGTGCCTCTCCTGTATAGGGATACAGTGACCGCCCTTGCTCGCGTGGGGAAACCCTCAGGACAGGCCCGCGACGGGCCACGGCAGATGGGCAGATGGGATACGGGAGGCCGGGCCAGAGCAAGCAGGCCAGGGCCGACAGGGGCGAGTCGGACAGGGGCGACAAGACGGCGCTCACGCATAGGCCCCGTTTCAATTGTCTTGCATCCGGCGCCCCGGCCTGGCCTGGCCGCGCCGACGAGGGGGGATATGCAACGTTGCGGAAGCGTTCTTCGCTGGACCATTCGTGGTTGAACCAGCCTCATGAACCCAAAGCAGCATCAGGACCTGCCAGCATGTCGATACAGTCGACGCGGCCGGCCGCCGCCAAGCTCGCGCAGGCGGAAAGCGCACCTCGGAGCGCGATGGCAGCGCTCCCACGGCTCGCCCGCGCGTACGGGCCGACGACACGCAGGCGAGGCCTCTGGCAGGCCTTGAGCTTCGTCCTGGCCAATTCGTATTTCTTCAAGTTCCTCAAGTACGTCCCCTGCCCCACGCTCAACTGCTACGCGTGTCCCGCCGCAAGCTTCGCCTGCCCCATAGGCACGCTCCAACACTTCGCGGCGACGCGCCGGGTTCCGTTTTTCACCCTCGGCATCTTGGGAGCGATCGGGACAGTCGTCGGAAGAGCGGTCTGTGGCTGGGCGTGCCCGGTAGGAGGGCTTCAGGAGCTCTTGTATAAGGCCCCGGTACGAAAGGTTCGAGTCTCGAACCGTCTCACGTTCGTGAGATACTTGGTGCTCGCAGGGCTCGTGTTTGCAGTGCCCTTCCTTACTGGAGAGCCTTGGTTCTCCAAACTGTGTTTCGTGGGCACGCTCGAGGCCGGCGTGCCGCTCGCCCTTGGGGACCGAACGATCCGCTCGCTCATCGGCCCGTTCTTCTGGCTCAAGGTCGGGATCACCGCAGCGCTTCTGCTGATGATGGTCTTTGTCAAACGGCCCTTCTGTCGTTTCGTGTGCCCGCTAGGCGCCATATACGCTCCATTTAACAGGATAGCGCCGAGCTCCATCGCTTTCAGGGAGGACCTGTGCGTGCGATGCGGAAGGTGCACTGAGGTGTGCCCGATGGACCTTGACGTTCCGAAGGAAATCAACGGTCTCAACTGCATCCGCTGCCGCGAGTGCGTCGGGATCTGCAAGGCGCTTCCGCGGCCAGGAGCTTGACAGGCGCGACATGCGCCGATACGCGCCCGCGAACGGGCGCGCCCTCCGCGGCCATGCAGCCGAACAGGTCGACGTGCCAACGGGCAGACCGGTAGGAGAAAGCGCCTGCCGGTGCGCGCGCAAGAGCCTTCATTGATACGCAGCACCCTTCGGAGGCGCGAATCCTGGCGCACCCCCTGACACGGCGCAGGCCCCTGCCGGTGCAGGCCTTCACCGGTACATCTTCACCGGTACATGAGGTACTGCTCCCGAATCTCCGCGAACTCACGTAGCCCTGGCTCCCATCTCGCAATAATCTCGTCCGGGGACGCGCCCTCCTCGAGCCAGGCTCTGAGTTCCGCGCCTCCGGCGAGAAGGTCGATGAAAAGACGGTGGCTGGCGCTGCCTCCATCGGCGCCTCGCCACTGAAACTCCAGCTCGTTCTGTTTCCTTGCGGCATGGAGCATCGAGACCCCGAGAAGCACCGCACGAACCTCCCCAGGGTCTGTCACATGCACCTCAACTCCGCCGCACTCCACCCCGCTGTGCTTCGAGAACATGGGCCTGAAGCGTGCCGGCCTGAAGCGCACGCCCTTTAGACTCATATCGTTCAATACCTCGGCAAGGCCGAAGGGGTCGAGCCAAGGCGCGCCGATGAGCCTGAAAGGCTTGGTCGTTCCCCTTCCTTCGGAAAGGGTCGTGCCCTCGAAGAGGCAGGTGCCCGGGTACACCAGGGCTGTTTCAAAGCCCGGCATGTTGGGGGTGCCCGTCCAGAAATGACCCGTATCAGGGAAGAGCATGTGTCTTTCCCAGCCATCCATGGGAACCACCGTGAGGTCCACGTCGATCCGCGATCGCGCGGCGAACATGGCGGCAAGCTCGCCAGCGGTCATGCCGTGGCGCATGGGAATACGCTCATAGCCCACGAACGACCGGTACCGGGGATCGAGGAGGCTCCCTTCGATGACCGTCCCGCCGAGCGGGTTGGGCCTGTCCGTAACTATCACAGGCTTCCCGGCCTCGGCTGCGGCCTCGATGCACAGGGCCACCGTCGCAAGGCCCGTCCAATAGCGCGAGCCGATGTCGTTGCCGTCACAGACCAGCACATCGATGCCATCAAGCATCTCCGGGGTGGGCTTCACGGCCTCCCCGTACAGGCTGACGACCTCCACGCCGGTGAGCTCGTCCGTCCCGTGCCACACCTTTACTCCGGCCTGTTCACAACCCCATAGACCGTGCTCCGCCGCGTAGATCCGGGCGAGCTTTATCCCCGAGCACTCGCTGAAAAGCTTTATGATCGGCACTGCCCGTTCGTCCACGGCGTTGTAATTCGCTACGAGCCCGACCCGCGCCCGCGCCTTGCCAAAATACCTCTCGGGCTCCTCGAGCAGCCTCGTCACCCCGAGCTTAACCCTGGGATCGCCCCTTGCGGCGCTCGCGGGTCTGTCCCTGCCGTTGCCACTACGCCACAAGGCTGGCGTGCTCGCGGCCCCTGTACCGCGTCGGCCCCCGTCCCGGGCGGTCGGACGTCCACTCGCCATTTCCATGTCCCCTTCCTGAAACGCCCTATAAGGATAAGCGCCCGAGCCGCCTAAGTATGGCGCCAATAAATAGTTCTCGTCTCCTTTCTTGACGGCGCTAGGGTTGCCGGTGCTTGCACGACGGGGCGTGGAGAATTCGGCTGTCTTAAGCGCCGAATTCGAACGAGGCGCGCCGCAAGCGCGCCGTCCCCGGAGGGCAACACCGGCAACCCTGGGTAGGACCCCTCCGCCGAAAAGTAGCGCGAACTTCTGGCGACATACTTAGATCTTCCGCGATGCCAACGCGTCCACGGTCTTCATGAGCAGCTCCATCGCCTCGTCGGACCGCCTCATGGCCACCGCGGTAAAAAGGCAGTCGATTACGACGAGTTGGGTCAACCGGGATGTCATGGCGCCCCCCCTGAGCCTGGTGGCCTCGTGAGCCGTGGTGCAGAGCACGATGTCCGAGGCCGTGGCCGCTGGTGATGTCGGGAAGTTCGTGATGCAGATGGTGCGCGCGCCGCCTTTGCGCGCGAGGTTTATGACATCGGTTGCCTCGCGCGTCCGACCGGAGTAGGTTATCACGACCGCCACGTCCTCCGGGCCGAGCAGGGCGGCTTGCGTAAGCTGGGCGTGGGTATCGAGGTAGCTGAAAGCCGTCATGCCTATGCGCATGAACTTGAGCTGCGCGTCCTGGGCTACCACCCCCGACGAGCCAACACCAAAGAAGAATACCCGTTTCGCGCCCTGGATGGCTTCCGCGGCGCGGGCCACAGCATTCGGGTCCAGTACCTTGGCTGTGTCCTCAATCGCCTGGAGGGTAGTGGTGAATATCTTGTCACAGATGGTGGGAACGTCGTCCTCAGGCTCCACCTTACCGAAGGCGCCCTCTCTGCTCGTGGCAAGCTCCCGAACCAAAGCCAGTTTGAGCTGGAAAAAACCCGTGAATCCCAACCGCTGGCAACACTTCACCACGGTCGACTCGCTCACTCCCGCAGCCACCGCCAGCTGGGTGGAGGTCATTCCCGCGGCGGACTCCGGGTGTTCCATTATAAAGAACGCCACTTTCTGCTCGGCGGGGGCGAGGGACCCGTATCCCCCTCGGACGACCGCAAGGCAGTAGTCAGGTGTCTTCGCAACCTGCATCACGTTTTCGTCTCTCGCTTCAGCCATGCACCTTTCGCCCTTTGTTTTCAGATTCTTCAGCTCGCCTCGCGCAACTAACTGGTAGCGACTGATAGCGACCTTCTACAAGGTCAGGCCGCTTCCGTACTCGCATATCCCTGGAATGGACACGGGCAGTCGCCCCTTCGGCTTCGCCAGGCCGAAGATGAGCTCTGCCACAGCTCGCATGGTGCACTCCCTAAAGCCGTACGCGGCTATGTACGTGCTTACCGACGGAAACATCTGGATGTCATAGGGGTTCCTCATGGCCACGACGACGAGAGGCACCCCTGTATCGAGCAGCGCGTTCACGAGCGCGCCCTGCTGTTCGTAGAGGTGCGCATTGTAGGATCCAACCACGACCACGTCTACGTCGCTCGAGAGCACGAGCTTTACCGCATCCGCTATCTCGACGGCGGTTGGCGACTGGGAGAACACGAAGCTGCGCGCGCCCGGGACAAAGCGCCTGATCGCGACCGCGAGAGGCGACTCCGATAGCTGCTCCTCCTCCACTTGCGTCAGCGCGCGGATGTCGGGGGACATCACCAAGAGGTTCCGACACTCCCGCGGCGCGAGCGGCACGAGCCCCTGGCGGTTTGCGAGGAGCGTCACCGATTGCCTGGCGATCTCAAGGGCCACCTGGCGATTCTCCTCGCTTCCCACGCGCTCCAGGCCGCGCAGTGAGAGATATCTCTCCGGGTCGAGCAATCCGTAGCGCGCCTTCAACGCAAGCACACGCCCGACGGCCTCATCCAGCCGCTCCTCGGAAAGCGTCCCCTTCCTCACGGCGTCGCGCACGGCGTCGAGGGCGGCACCTTGTTCTGCCTGATTGTGGCAGAGGAGGACCATGTCTGCGCCGGCGTCCAGGGCGCGGACGGCGGCCTCTCCCGTAGTGAACCTCTTCCGGATGGCGCCCATGAAGAGGTCGTCCGTGAGGACCACCCCTTCGAACCCCAGCTCGTCCCTGAGCAACCCAGTGAGCACGCTGCGCGAGAGAGTCGCCGGAATGGCCGGCTCAGGCTCCACAGCCGGGAAGAACACGTGCGCGGTCATGATCGCCTCCACGCCCGCCCGTATGGCCGCCTCGAATGGAGCAAGCTCCACGCTGGCCAACCGTTCCTTGCTGTGTGCGACCGTCGGAAGGTCGAGGTGGGAGTCCACCGTGACGTCCCCTTTGCCGGGAAAATGCTTCGCCGTCGCGACCACCCCCGAACGCTGGTACGCTCGTATCATGGCCACGCCGAGCCTCGTGACCAGGGACACGTCCTCTCCGAACGAGCGCACCCCGATTCCGGGGTTCCTGGGGTTGTTGTTGATGTCGAGGACGGGCGCGAGGTTCATGTTGAACCCTAGAGCTGTCATCTCGTCCGCTGTAACCTCGGCGGCCCTGCGCGCATACTCCTCCGACCTCGTGGCGCCGAGCGCCATGTTCCCCGGGAATACCGTCTCGCCGCGGGTGAGCCGGGCTACCACCCCGCCTTCCTGATCTATGGAGAGGAGAAACCCCACTGGGTGTCTGCGGCGGGATGCGATCTCCTGGAATCTGTGTGTGAGCGACTGGGCCTGGCTTGGGCTGACTATGTTCCTTCCCAAGAACACCGCGTTCCCCACTCTATACTTGGAGATGAACTCCTCGTCGGATGGGGTCAGCTCAGGCCCGTCGATACCGACCATAGCTATCTGACCGATCTTCTCGTCAATGCTCATGGAGCCCACGCGGTCCACGCTTGATGCTCCCTTCTTCGATCATATCTCGCCCGACTCATATGGCGCCCGAAGCACGCGCGTCGCCCAAGGCCGCGATTCGCACCGCATCCCTCGTGTGACCGCGCGCCGCCTCCAAGGCCCGCTCCGCCTCAACCCGTCCGACCGACGCGAGCGCCATTACGATGGCCGTCTTGATGCTCCCGCCCGCCTCGTCCAGGAGCCGTTCGCTCTCCTCGCCGCGAAGGCCAGTAGCTGTGGATACGATCCTGACGGCACGGCGCTTCAGCTTCCTGTTGGTCGCCTGCATGTCGACCATGAAGTTGTCGTACACCTTACCGAGTCTTACCATGGTCGCGGTGGATATCATGTTCAGCACGAGCTTCTGCGCGGTTCCGGCCTTCAGCCTGGTGGAGCCGGTCAACACCTCCGGCCCCACGGCAAGCGATATCGCGACATCGACGTTCAGGTCCAGCTTGGCTGCGTGGTTGCACACGATCGCCACGGTCGCGGCACCGATATCCCTGGCCGCTTTCAGCGCACCCCTCACGTACGGCGTGACCCCGCTCGCAGATATCCCCACCACCACGTCCTTCTCGGTGACGCACCCTGCAACATCCCCAGCTCCAGACGCCTCGTCGTCCTCGGCCGCTTCAACCGAACGGAAGACCGCCCCCGGCCCGCCTGCGATTATCGCGGAGACTTGATCGGACGATACCCCGAAAGTCGGCCCGCACTCAACGGCGTCCAGAATGCCCAAGCGCCCGCTGGTCCCGGCGCCCACGTACAGGAGCCTTCCTCCGCTTGCCATCTTCGCAGCGATCATGTCCACAGCCTTTGCGATGTCAGGGATCGCCTCGGCCACGGCCTCGGGGACACGCCGATCCTCCTCGTTCATCAGGCGCAGGATCTCTTCGGTGCTCATCCGGTCAAGCCCTCGGGAACGGGGGTTCATTTCCTCCGTCGTGAGGTCAGCATAATCAGTGTTGTCCACACTCACCACCGCTTTCCGCGCCCTCACATCCACTTCGCGCGCGAGAACCGACGAATGCGGCCCGCGTCATGGCGGTCACTGCATGCCGCTGCATATCGGCGAGGGTGCGCAAGTTCTCTTCCAGGCCCCGTCGTGCAAGCACCGGCAACCCCTCCCGATAGTCGGAAGTATTTCTACACCCCCAGTTGGGTGCGATCACTGGCGGTCCCTCTCGAAGGCGGGAGCGCCCCGACATGCGCGCTCACCGAGCATGGAGATGGCAAGCGCACAAGTGCCCCCTGCTCACCTCGCGCGGCTCTGGCTTGACTCTCTTGCACGCTTCCGACACATAGGGACACCTCGGGTGAAACGGACAACCCGGAGGTGGATTGATCGGGCTGGGCGGTTCTCCTTCGAGCTTCACCTTGCTTAGTTTCCGTTCTCTCGGGTTCCAGCCAGGAATAGCCGACATCAGAGCTTGTGTGTACGGGTGAAGCGGCTCGTCAAACAACTCCACGGCCGGCGCCGATTCAACCACGTTCCCCAGGTACATCACCATGATCCTGTCGCTCATGTGATGGACCACATCCAAGTTATGGGAGATGAAGACGAGGCACATGTTGGTCTCGCCCTGGATCCCCTTGAGCAGGTTGATGATTTGGCTCTGAACCGAGACATCCAGCGCAGAGGTGGGTTCATCACAGATCAGCAGCCTAGGGTTCACCGCGATCGAGCGCGCAATGGCGATCCTTTGCCGCTGGCCGCCGGAGAACTCGTGAGGATACCTGCGAGCGTATTCCGGGTACAGCCCCACCTTTCGCAAGAGCTCGGCGACGCGCTCGTCTACCTCCGCCGCGCTGTCGAAGAGCCTATGCGTGTCAAGAGGCTCGCGTATTATGTCCCTCACGGTCATCCGCGGGTCCAGTGAGTCGAAAGGATTCTGGAATATCATCTGCACGTCTTTTCTGAACGTCTGTTTGACGCGCTTTCCCAAAGCCCTCGAGATATCATGGCTCCGTCCGCTCGGATCGTGATAGGTTATGGTTCCGGCTGTCGGCTCGTATATCTTCGCAATGGTCCTTCCTAGGGTGCTCTTGCCGCACCCTGATTCACCCACGATTCCTATGGTCTCGCCTTCACTGATCTCAAAGTCGACGGCCTCGAGCGCCCTCACATAGCCTGTGACCTGGAGGAATACGCCGGATCTTATGGGAAAGTACTTCCTGAGACCGGCTGCGGAAAGGATCTTCATCCGGCCTCACTCCCCTCGTACAGCCAGCATGCCACCGTGTGGCCCCGGCCGAGCTCGAACTCGGGCGGCTCGAGCTCCTTGCACTTGGCCATCGCTCTCGGACACCGCGGGTTGAACCTGCAACCGTCTGGAAACTGGTCGGCCCTAGGCACATACCCCTCGATGTAAGGCAGCTCCTTGCCCTTGTACTCCCGCTTGACGCGGGAAGCAAGCAAACCTGCGGTATAAGGGTGGAGAGGGTTATCGAACATCTCCACTACTTGCGCCTTTTCAACGATCTTGCCGGCGTACATCACATGCACCCTATCGGCGATCTCCGCAACGGTGCCGAGATCGTGAGTGATGAAGATGATGGACCCGTCGTACCCGCTCTGAAGGTCCTGCATGAGGTTGAGCACCTGTGCCTGAATGGTGACGTCCAGCGCCGTGGTGGGTTCATCCGCGATGATTATGTCGGGGCTGGTTATGAGCGCCATGGCGATCATGATCCTCTGGAGCATGCCCCCGCTCATTTCGTGCGGGTATTCGTTGTAGCGCTTTTCAGGATCGGGGATGTGGACCAGCCTTAACGTAGCGATTATCCTCTCCTTGGCCTCCGCGGCGCTCCACGGCATGTGCGCCTGGGCGACTTCTGTCAATTGCTGGCCGACGGTATAGAGGGGATCGAACGACGACATGGGTTCCTGGAACACCATGCTGATGCGCATCCCTCTGATCTGCCGGTACTCCGCCTGAGACAGCCCGACCAGTTCGCGATCGCAAAAGACGATGCTGCCCTCGATCTTCGCCGGAGGCGCCTTGACGAGCCCCAGTATGGAGTGGGCGGTAACGCTCTTTCCGCATCCGGACTCGCCGACGAGCGCAAGGACCTCCCCCCTGTCCAGGTGGAAGCTGACGTCGTCCACCGCCCGCACGATGCCCTCGGGCGTCGGGAAGTAGGTCTTCAGATTGCGCACCGTGAGAATGCGTTCGCTCGTGCCGGTCATACCTTCTCAACCGTCCTATATGGATCAACCGCGTCCCTCAAGGCATCCCCCACGAAATTGAAGGAGAGCACGGCTACCATTATGAATAGTCCGGGCACCATCAGCCACGGGTGGGACTCGAGTTCGCTCAGAGACTGGGCCTGGCTGAGCAAAAGCCCCCAGCTAGTCATGGGCTCCTTGATGCCGAGGCCAAGAAAGCTGATGGTGCTCTCGCCGAGGATCATCCCTGGGATGGACAAGGTCGACACGACGATGAGGTAGCTCAGGGTATTCGGTATCAAGTGTCTCGTGATGATCTTCCAATCTGAGACGCCCATCACCTTGGCCGCGAGAATGTACTCCTTCTCGCGAAGGCTGAGCGTCATTCCGCGCATGACCCTCGCCACCCCCATCCAGCCGATGAGAGAAAGCACCGTCACGATCCCGAAGTACACCCAAGTGCTGGGCCAGCTCGGCGGGATGATCACCGCAAGCGCAAGCCACAACGGAATCCTCGGAAATGACCTGAGGAGCTCGGTAAACCTCTGGATGAGCACATCAACCCATCCACCGTAGTAACCCGAGAGCGCCCCTACGATCGCCCCGATGAAGACACTGAGGAACGTCCCGAGGAGGCCGACGGTCATGGACACCCTGCCGCCGACCAGGATCCTGGAAAAGAGGTCACGGCCGAATCTATCAGCGCCGAGGAGGAGAAGCATCGCTTTGTCGGTGGACGCCTCCACGCCGAAGAGGTGCAGGTCTGTCTCCCAAAGCCCCAGGAACCTGTATTTCTCTCCCCTCACAAAGAACCTTATCGGCACCACGGTGGTGGTGTCCTCGACATAGACCAGCTCGAAGGTGACGGGGTCCCTGCTCCTCTTCATCCCGTATATGTGAGGCCCGACCCATCTGCCATCGGGATCCGTCCACCTTATCTTCGAAGGCGGGGCATAAACGAAGTTCCTGTGGGTCTCAGCGAAATTGTACGGGGATATGAAATCGGCGAGGAGCACCACGAAATAGAGTATCGCGAGCGCCACCAGCCCGACCATACCCAGCTTGTGCTTGAAAAAGCTCTCGACAACCCTTTTTCTGGTTCCTTCCATGTGGACGCTCCCAGCTCTAGCTCATCCTTATCCTCGGATCGAGGAAGGCGAGCGCGATGTCAGCAAGCAAGTTTCCGATCTGTGTGATGAACGCGATGAACATCAAAAAGGCCATGACCAGGTACTGGTCGTGATTGAGCAGCGCGTTGTAGAAAAACGGACCCATCGTGGGGAGGTTCAGCACGATGGCTGCGATTATCGTGCCGCTGAATATGTTGGGAAGCTCCGCTCCGGCGATGCTCACCATGGGGTTGAGCGCGTTCTTCACGGCGTGCGTCCTGATGCGTCGCTCGTCTAGACCATAGGCCCTGAGAGCCGTGACGAACGGGGAGCCCACCACATCGAGCATGTTGCCCCTCATCACCCTCATGAGCCCCGCCAGGCCACCCACCCCAACCACCACGATGGGCATCCACAAATGCTTGAGAAGGTCCACGAATTTCGCGAGGCCCCATGGGGCGCCTATGAACTCAACTGAGAACAGCCCTCCGATGGATGTGGCGCCAGCCTTGAGCGCAAAGAACATCATTATCAGCGCGAGGAAGAAATCAGGGATCGAGATGCCGATGAACCCCACGATGGTCATGGTGTAATCCAAGGGTGAATAAGGGTGTAGGGCCGAGTAAATGCCCATGGGCACGGCAAGGAGCCACTGAAACACAACTGTCAAGAGCGCGACCATGACGGTCCAACCCATCCGCTCCCATATGAGGTCCGCGACAGGCCGCTCGTAAGCAAAGGAGTAACCGAAGTCCCCCCTCGTCACCACGGCTTTCGCCCACATCAGGTACCTTATATAAGCGGGCCTGTCGAGCCCGAGCCGCTCTCTCAGAAGCCTGATCTGTTCCGGAGATATCCTTGGGTTATCCAGGTACTGGCTGACGAAATCCCCGGGCTGCAGCTCGGTGATCCAGAAACAGATCACCGACGCGAGAACCATCATGGGGATCATAATGAGGAACCTTCTCGCTATGAACGCCCGCATCCGCGCCCTCTCCCCTGCCAGTTTAGGACCTTAAGCTGAAACCATGACCCGGCCCGGGCCACCGATTACCGGCGGAGGGGGAGGGGGAGGACGATCTCCCCCTCCACGCCCCAACCGAACACGGCTCAGCCGAACCGGCATGCACAAGCGACAAGCGCCGCCGACGTTGCGGACGCTACTGCCTGTATGCTGTATAGGTCGAGAAGTATACCACGCCTTGTTTGTCCTGCCAAACGTTGCCCAGCGACTTGTTGGCCGCGAAGAGGTTCATCTCCTTGGTGACGAAGATGACAGGGACCACGTCGAAGTAGATCTCTTGCACCTCGTCGTAGACGGCCTTCCTCTTGGTCGGATCGGTCGTGACCGAGCCTAGGTCGAAGAGGGTATAAAGCCTCTTCTCCCAGTCAGTCATGTTGCTCGTGATTGCCGTGAGCGTGTTCTTGTCCAGCGTTGAATAGTGCCAGTAATACAGCTGTGTTCCAGGCTGCCATATGGCCTTGCGGAGCTCGAGGTCAGGCTGGTTCCCGAATGCCCTGATGCCTGCCTCGAAATTGCCCGCGCCGAACATGTTCCCGACGAGCGTCGCGTCGAGAATCTGCAGATTGACCTTGATGCCGGCTTTCTCCAGGTCTTCCTTGAAGATCAGAGCGATGTCCTGGTGATCCTGCGGTGCGCTGGCAACTGTCAGCGTGAACTCAACTCTCTTCCCATTGGGGAACAGCCTGAACCCGTCACGGCCCCTGTTCTTGAGGCCGAGCTTGTCGAGGATGGCGTTCGCCTGCTTGGGATCGTACGGTCTCATGATCTCCTCGACCTTCGGATTGTAGAAGGCCTTATTGGAGGGCAGGACAAGGCCCCCGCCAGGGATCGCGAGCCCATTGTACACCTCATCGATGATCCTCTGCCTGTCGAGAAGGAATTCCATGGCCCTGCGGAAGTCAGTATTCCTGAAGAGTTCCCTCAGATCGGGGTTGGCGACGTCGTAATTAAAGGAGATGTGGACCGGGCTCGGCGTCGGCTGGGTGGGCTGGGCCATGAAGACCGTGAACGGCGCTCCCGCCTTCTCCTTAGCCTTCAACACCGGGAAGTCCTTGGCCGAGACTGCCATGTAATCGATCTCGCCGGACATGAATTTCGCGAGCCTGACTTCGTCATCTTTGATGATGAGGTATTCGAGCTTATCGAAGTAAGGAAGCTGGTTGCCGAACCGGTCGACCTTCCAGTAATTCGGGTTTCGCTCGAGGACGACCTTCTGATCCATCACGTACTCGGCGATCCTGTAGGGTCCGTTGGCGATTATCTCCTTCGGGTTGGTGTTGGTGAGCCAAAGCTCGTTGACTGAGTCGGGCCTCTTCTTGTCGATCTTGCTCTCCAGCTTGTGCTTGGGATAAATGTACGCGGCAGAGAGGTTCATGTAGAACGGGCCGAACGGCGACGGTAGAACGGCTTTCACGGTCTTGTCGTTGATCTTGACCCACTGAATCGGCTTTTTCTTCCCGTCGGAAGTATCCACAATGGTAAACCTGTCGACCGAATTGCCCTTGGCCACGGGGTTCATGATGAAGTTCTCAAAGGTAAAGATCACGTCGTCCGCAGTGAGTGGGACCCCGTCCGACCATTTCACGTCCCTCAGGTGAAAGACCACCTCTTTCCCGTCAGGGGACGTCTCCCACGACTCGGCAAGGCCGGGCCTGATCGCGTTGGTGACCGGGTGCAGCTCGACCAGGCCGGTCATGGTCTGACCGATGACTGTGTAGGCGTTGTTATCAAGTGCCCCATAAAAGAGGAACGACTGCGGCGAGGCCGGGAGCGCAAGGCGCAGCGTGCCCCCGCGGATCGGCTTTGCTGAAGGAGTGAGGTCTTCTTGCTCGACGTAGGGCGCGGCCAGTACCGAGGCGCTCATCAGCAGTACACAGGCAAGGACAACCAACCACAGACGTCTCATCGAAAGACCCTCCTTGTCTTGAGACTTTAACCGAGAGCCCACACGACCCATGGCATCTTGCACAAAGCGTCCTTCTCCAAACCGTGCTTCCCCATCGCATCAGTCCTTTCTCGGTGAGTCTATCCCTGGTGGCATACCTTTACTAAAGTGATGGTTCGCTGCCTCACACAGGAATTCCTGCCGGTTTGCGAAAAATCTTCGCAGGATCCATCTGCCATGGAAGAACTTCTTCTCGGATTATGTCGTCCGATAGGAATTTGCGCACACTTGCCGGATCACGAACACCCACGGCCCCTCAACGAGTCGACGACAGCCTCGCGCCCGCACAGCACAGAGAGGAGCGCCCCGCCTCGCGCAGCTTCCCGGGCGCCGCCGGAAGGCAGCGCGTGCCATCCTGCCGGAGTCCACGTGCCCACATGCTGACGAACAGCGCGAACACGTGACGGTCCGCGTGGCGGTGGCAAGAGTCGGACGACGCGAGCAGACGGCGTTCCGACGGGGCGGCATCGCGACGGGTTGACAAGCGATCGGTTGCCTGGTAAAATCAGGATGCGAAGAAAGGAAAGAGATTGATGGTGCAATGCGGGGTGATTGCCGTGAAAGACTCAGGTCTGGAGAAGCGCAAAGAGCTTGTGAGGGAGACAACCCCCCAATACATCCCGCCGCAATTGCGTCTCACCTATGAGGATTATCGCCGGATGTCATCCGGAGAGCGGTACGAGCTCGTGGAGGTGTAGACCTGAGGAAGATGACACCGGCTCCAAGCGTTCCTCATCAAAGAGTCTCCGGAAGAATCGAGAAGGCATTGAGGCAGTGGGTCGATGACCACCAGCTGGGCGAGGTGTATGACGCCCCGGTTGACGTGGTTCTGAGCGAGCACAACGTTGTTCAGCCCGATATCCTGTATGTTTGCGAAGACCGTCTTGGGATAGTCGTGGTCTCGTCGCCGAACGGCTGAAGCCTCCGGCGCTACGCGCGTGCGACCGAGGCCGACGCGTGCCCGCACACGTGCGCAGGCGCACCCCGTCTCTCTTCCCCCTTCCCGCGCGCGGGTGCCTGCGGAGACAGCCCGTCAAGATCAAAGAGACCCCATGTCCCACATGAGCAGGCCCGCGGGCGCCTTCGGCAGGAAATACGTGGTCTTTTTCGGAAAGAGATAGCCGTCGCATGCCTTCTTCAGGATCTCGCTCGCGGCAACCGCCGGCGGGAAAATGGCGACCTGTGCCTTCCCGGAGAGTATCGCGGCGATGTCTGCCGGGCCGTGGTGAGTGTACGCGACCTCACACGCTGCGCCCGGAATAGCCGCTTTGCACGACGCCGCCTCCTCAGCGATCTCAAGGTCTAGACGCCTCAGCATCTCGGGCGTATCACCACAGTAGGCCAGGACCCATAGGCCGGCACGCGTCACCATCGCAAAGGAGGTTCTGTTGCCCGAGCTAGAGATCTGTGAGCAAAGGCGCGTCCAGAGCCGGGAAGCCAAGTCCTCGCAGCCCTCGGGCGCAGGCGGCTTGCTATTGATGAAGAACGCGGCAGCGTCAACAGTGTCGACTATATCAAACACCGAGAGCATCCTTTCCGCGAGGCGGGCTTCCGAGCCCTCGGGCCACCCGGCCACCACCCTATGCGTCGGGAGCACCACCAAACCGGGATCCGCCGTGGAAACGAGCGCCGCCAGGATGCGCATGTGCCTCCGATCACCGGTCTCACGGGCCAGCCTTTTCATGGACTCACACCTATGGTGGCCGTCGGCGATGACAACCGGGCCCGCGCCGACGACCTCTGCAACAGCGGCGGAGGTCGCCGCATCGCGAATCCGCCACACCCTGAGGACTTCCTCCTCCAGGGTTGCAACGAGGTCCGGCTCTGACCCGTCCCGCACGGAAGCGAGGGCTCGCGCAGCCTTCCCAGATGGATCCTCGTAAAGGCCGATCATCGGACTCGGAAGCGCGTGGGTTGCACGAAGGAGGTTGATGCGGTCCTCCTTGGCGTGGGCCATCGTCTCCTCATGGGGCAGGACGCCCTCACTCAGGTCTAGAAGACCAATAACCGCTGTTCGCGTGTATCTCGTACCTTGCCACTCGAACTCGTGCTCACAAAGATACAGGAACGGCTCTCGGTCGACGGCGAGCACGCCTTCCCGGCGCCACGCCTGCCACAGCCTCGCCGCGTTCGCGTAGAGAGCTGGGTCTTGGCCTCCCGGCGGCGGCACAGTGAGTTCCAAGCGGACTACGTTCCAAGGGCTCCGGTCCGCGAGGCGCCTTCCCTCTTCCGCGTTCACGACGTCGTAAGGCGGCGCGATGACCGCGCCAAGATCCGCCCCTACCTTGAGTGGGTCGTAGTACACGGCCCTGAAAGGCATGATTTTCGCCATGGTCAGTCTCCCCGTGCCGCGGCGACTTGAGCCTTGCTGTCAGAGTCCATCCTCGCTCCGTCCCCGTTAGGGACCGCACATTCAAGGTACACAGGCTTCACAGAAAGCACACCCGCAAGGCGCGCTATCTCAGCCAGCGCCTCTGGCGGGGCTGGCGAGTCTATCCCTAGGACCATTATGGCGTCCCCTCCTCTAGCCTTGCGTGCTACCTGCATTTCTGAGATGTTCACGCCGGCCTTCCCGAGCGTCGTGCCGACCGTGCCGATTATGCCGGGTTGGTCCACATGGGGACAAACAAGCATGTACGGAGTGAACGCTATGTCCAGGCGGTACCCGTTGATTTGTACCAAGCGCGGCATTTGCCTTGTGGAAAGTACCCCGGCTACCGACGTGGTCCCCTTGTTCGTGGAGGTTTCGACGGATATCTCCGTCGGATTCCCGCCTCCGTGAGCGCGGTCGGCCCCGTCTGCCACGCGGAGCTCACTCACGGCAATGCCCCGTTCTCTCGTGAGTACCGGCGCGTTCACGGTGTTCACATCCTCCCCGAGAAGCGGGGAGAGGACCCCCTTGAGCACGGCGCTAAGCAGTGGCCGGGTGTCGAGAGAGCTCAGCTTGCCTCCCCAGCCCACCCGCACCGAAGCGATCATGCCCTCGGACCACTGCGACGCGAACTTCCCGAGGACCTCCGCAAGCGGCATGAACGGCGCGATCTCCCGGAAAACCTCGGCCGAAGGCACCGGAACGTTCACAGCATTCGGCACGAGCTCACCCCGGAGCACCGCCAGCATGGCCTTGGCGGTCTCGATGGCGACGCTCGCCTGGGCCTCCGATGTGGACGCTCCCAGGTGAGGAGTCACGATAACGTTGTCCAGAGCGAGAAGAGGGTTGTCAGGAAGCGCAGGTTCGGATGCCAGAACGTCCAGCGCCGCACCTGCGATTTTGCCCGACTTGATGCCCTCTACAAGCGCGGGCTCGTCCACCACCTTGCCCCGCGAGCAGTTGATAATACGAACGCCGTCTTTCATCATGGCGATCGTCTCGCGCCGGATAAGGCCCACGGTCTCCGGCGTCACCGGCACGTGGAGGCTGATGAAGTCCGAGTTCGCGAACACCTCGGCCGGCTCGGCCGGCACCACCCCCATGCTCGCGGCTTTGCTTGCCGAGACGCCCGGATCGTACGCCAGGACCTTCATGCCGAGCGCGAGCGCCCGCTTGGCGACCTCGGCTCCCGCGCGGCCAAGGCCGAAAATGCCTAGCACTTTGCCGCGAACCTCCGTCCCCATGAACCTCGCGCGCTCCCAGCCGCCAGACTTGACATGGGCGCACGCCTGCGGGATATTACGTGCGAGGGCTAGAAGCAGCGCAATCGTGTGTTCCGCGACGGCAACCGAGTTGCCGCCCGGCGCGTTCACGAGCACTATCCCGCGCCTCGTGGCGGCTTCGGCATCGATGTTGTCCACGCCCGCCCCCGCCCGGCCGATGACTTTGAGGCGCTCAGCCGCGGCTATGCACCGCGCCGTCACCTTGGTGGCCGACCTCACCATAAGCCCGTCGTACTCCGGGATTCGCTTCAGCAGAGCCTCCTCGTCAAGCGGCTTTGAGACGTCCACCTCGGCCTCGGTGCGAAGAAGCTCTATTCCTTCCTTTGCTACGCCATCTGTAACAAGAATCTTCACCATCGCGATGACGACCCCCTGGTCCGTTCCCTTTCCTCGTTGAAACCCTTTCCCCTGGCCACAGTCCTGTAAGGCTTGGCTTCACCGGCCCGGCCGGCGCTCGCCCAACCCTCAGCTGCAAGCGCCGCGAATGCTTAACCGCGCAAGACTTGCTCAGCCGCGGCGACCGCACGGCCGAAACCAGGAGTCGGCACCTCTAGGTCTGACAAGGCCATCTCTAGCGCGGAAAGCGTGACAACGACATCGGACCAGTCCACGGCCCCGACGTGCCCGATTCTGAAGATCTTGCCCGCGAGCTCCCCCATTCCGCCGGCAAGGATGACATCGTAGCGGTCCCTGAGCGTCCCCAGAAGCTTGTGGCCGTCCGCACCTGCAGGGAGCTTGACCGCTGTTACCGTATTCGAAGCACAGTCGTCGGCCGCCAGCAGCTCAAGGCCTAGTGCACGCACGCCCGCACGCGTCGCGCGCGCGAGAAGCGCGTGCCGCGCGAACACCGCGTCCAAGCCCTCTGCGAGGATCATCCGCACAGCTTCACGCAGAGAAAAGAGAAGTGAGACGGCCGGAGTATAAGGCGTCTGCGGGGATGGCTTTTCCAGGAACTTGCGGGCACTCACGAAACTGAAGTACACGCTGCGCGCTTTCAGCTTCTCCGCCCGTTCCCAAGCCCTCGGGCTCACCGTGACGAAAGCGAGGCCGGGCGGGCACATGAGGGCCTTTTGCGACGCCGTGACGAGCACGTCTATCCCCCAGGCGTCCGTCTCGATGTCGATGGCGCCCGCGGAACTCACGGCGTCCGCCACGAGCAGCACGTCCTCCCGGTCAATGGCAGCTCTGATACCCTTTAGGTCCATCGTCACCCCTGTGGACGTCTCATTATGGGTCACGACCACCGCGGTGATGGAGCCGTCCTTGCAGAGCGCCTCCCGGATAGCCTCCGGGCTCACAGGGGAGCCGGGCTCGGCTTTCACGATCACCACATCAGCCCCGCTCGCTCTGAATATCTCGGCGAATCTCGCGCCGAACTCGCCGGCGACCCCCACGAGCACCTTCTCTCCCGGTGCCGTGAGATTCACGGCCGCTGCTTCCATGGCTCCCGTGCCGGCCGATGGGAAAGTCAGCACCGTGTTCCTAGTCTTGAGGACCTGTTGAAGCCCGCGAGTCGTCTCAGCAAGCAGCTCTCCGAACTCCGGGCCACGGTGGTTGATCATCGGAGCCGCTCCGGCCAGCGCGACGGTTTGCGGAACAGGAGTCGGGCCGGGAATCATAAGATACTGGCGGTGTCTCACGGTGCGGATCACTCCTCTCAAGCGCCGCTATTTGCGGACTCTGGACTCTCTCGTGCACTCTAGACTATCTATCAGTACCATCTATCAGGCGACAATAGCGCCCGAAAAAGCGAACGCCCCCGGCCGCTCAGCCGCGGACGCGCGCGAGGCCGGGAGGCATTGTTCTCCTCGGTGGTTTTGACAACACATGCACGAAGGCGCCTTCTCTTACGACCCCGCCTTGGTCAACAGTGGTAACCACTGCATAGACCGTCTGGCTAGACCGCCAGCTTGTAGCTTGTTACAAAGATAGCAACACTAAGCCACCTGTGTCAAGTACATCTTGAGCAGCCAGTAAACCTCAACCAATGTCCTTCCCTCGGCGCAGCGCTCACTCAAACAAGCGGGCCAGTCTTCCTGTGAGAAACTCGATTCCCTTGGCGGGATTTGGAACAGGCACTCCGATCGCTTGGAGGAGGCTCAAGGTGAAAGCAAGGACAACGAGCGCGATGAAAAGCGCGAGTTCGCCACGTTCCTTTCGCCGGATTATCCCCGGCATCTCGTACGCGATGATCGCAGCGTACGCAAGGATCAACAGCACAACGCGCACCCACCAATCCCCCCAACTACCATACTGGTTCCGCTTAAACTGGTTCCACCCGAACCCGCAGTGGGTTCTATCCCGCGGCATGCCAACCCCGGCGCGGTCCTGCTTGGCGGGCGTTCTGGCGCGACGGCCGAAGGTTGCCCGCCCCGCTGCCGCCGCGACAGCCGCTCCGTGATTCGCCCCGGGGATCCCGGGGATATGGCCGACGGAGATGCGGCTGGCCCCTTGAGGAAGCCAGCGCCTCCAAGTGGAGGTGCGAAGATCCTTCCGATTATTGGGCGGGTTGCCGGTGATTGCACGAGGGGTGTCAAAATCCGGCCACTGGCCTGACGGGCCGGATTTTGGCGAAGCGCGCCTCGCTCGAGGCACCGTCCCCGAGTGCAACACCGGCAACCCGGCAACTGCTGGAAACAAGGCAAAGACTAACGCACCCTCACTTAGGCCGCCATCGTTACCTGATCTCTGAGCTCTTCGTCGTCAAGCCCGTTCTTCTCAGTTTCGCCTTGACTTCGACCTCTACATCGATCTTGCGAAACTCTTCATCCCACCGGTCCCTGAACTCGTCAGCCCATTTCTTCGGGTACCTCCGGTTCAGTTCGGCGCCGAATCCGAAAATGTCCGAACCAAGCTCTTGTGCTTTGGCCACAGCAGCCAGCACCTCGTTTTCGATCACCGTGGCCATCCTCCGCTCCATACTGGACCATGCCTCAGGCATTCTGAGTAGATCGATGAAACCCTGGACATCGCCGACATTGGCGTCGGCCTCAATCTTCACCGCGACGGTGACCTTCCCGTTTCTGACCTCAGGCTTGAAACCGCCCCTTGCCCCGAGGATCTCGAGCCCTATGAACTTGCCTTCCTCGCGAGGGTTCTCGATGACGATGATCCCGCTCCGCACCTTGCCCATGACCCAATTGAACCCCCTGGTCTCTGGCTTATTGAGCCAGCCGACCAGCCGGTCGTCCTTGAAGACCGCGGCTCCGGTGAGCCTGGCCGACCCGCCTATCGTCTCCCTTTTCAATTCCCCGCGAATGTCAAACTCCTGCGGCCTCGGGACGATCTCCGCGCGGGTGGCTATGGGGTCTATCCCTTCCCCTTCGAGTCTTTGCAAGAAATCATTCAGCATGCCTTCACCGATCGTCGATAATCCTTGCCGAGCCCCCTGTAACAAGCCCATGCCACCCTCTGACGGCATTCGCTCGAGCTCGAACTCCGCCTGTAGAAGGTCTGACGCCTTGGCCCCCTTGACCACCACCATCCACACCCGAAGACGTGACTCTCCGTCACGGCAAAACAAGTCCAGAGCGTCCCTGATACCCTTCCGCGCCAACCCTTCACCAATCAAGATAAACCGGTTGTGTGCCCAAAACGGCCGCCGGGGGGACTGGGAGAGGAGGTTACGTACTGCTTCGAACACGGTGTATCCCGTGCTGCTCACAGTCCAGAAAGGTTTCTCGTCGGCAGCCCCGCGGACTGCTTCGCCGCCTCCTATGGCAAAGGGCTTCGCTATCTGAACCGTGACCTGGATCTTGCCCTGCTCCGGCGCTTCATCGATCCCGGCCGCGAGGACGAACCCTATGCTCTCTATCTCCCGTCGGTTCCAGCACCCCGCCGTGGTCATCAACGCCATCGTGAGAAGGAGCCCAGCTGCAGCTCTCCGCAGTCCTGTCCACGACACCGAGATCACCTTCTCAGACCGCGTCCAAGAGGCAGCCTGCTTCGAAAGAAAGCGGCGAGGTAGAGGACGGCCGTTGTGCCAACCGTGATGATGAGGGAATAAACCCCGAAAACCTCAAACCGGAGGAAACGCTGCAGGGCGGGGTTACTCTCGAAGGATAGTATGCCGAGCGCAACAGTCATGGCGCCGAGCGGGTACACGAGCGACTGATACCGGGAGACGCCGAATACTTGAGCGAGTCCGACGGCGCATCCCCAGAGGAACAGGGCGAGCTTGATCACGCAGCTCAGCGTCCATGCTGCCATTGTGACCGCCTCGATCCTCTCAAAGAAGTTGGCAATGCTTATCATCCTGCTCAGGCTGAATGCCGGCATTACGAGGTCTGGAAGTGCGGGCCCGAAGACAGCAACCAAGGCTACTGCAAACCACGTCATGACTAGACCGCTAGCGAGGACCGCGTGGACAGAATAGCGCGTCGCATCCCGCGGGCGGGCCAGGTAGGGAAGGATCATGCCGAGGATGATGAATTCCAGGAAGAAGGAAACGACAGTCCCCGTCGGGAGCATAAGTGGGCGGAATCCGCGCGCCAGAACTGGCGCGAGGTTCTTGAAACGCATCTGGTCGTATGGGAGGACCAACACAAGTGCCGCAAAGAAGAGAACGACCCAGAGGATGCTTTCACCCATTCGTCCCACGACCTCGAGGCCGTTCCGGGCGGCGTTGGCCGCTAGAAACACCGTCGCGACCATGAAGACGAGTACGGGCGTCTCCGGCATGATAGCAACTGTGTACGCTTCTCCGAGCTCTCTTGCGGCGCCGCAGGCGACGGACATCCAGTACCAAACCAGGATTATCCCGACGAGCTTCCCCAGGTACTTGCCCAGCAAGAGCTCGGCCTGTTCGATGATGGTCTTGTCAGGGGACCTGAGCCCGAGGCGTGCCACGAGCAGCACGAAGAGTACGGACACGAGCGTCCCGAGCAAGGTCACGATCCAGATATCCTGTGGTGGCTTAACCGCTGCTGCAGTCGGAAACGTCATGGTTACCGCCATCGCCCGGGTCAGCACGAGAAGCGCCGCAAGCTGTCTACCTGATATCTTGCCGCCTTCGACCTCTCTCATCTCACGCCCTCCGTGTCTAGGAGACGGTGAACCTCCTCCCTTTCAGGAGAAGGCGGCCTGGGCTTAAGGCCAGGCGCCTGCCTCATCGGAGCCTTCTTCCCGGTGAACTCAGGCCGGCGACCCATGGCCCACCAAGGCACTCGCACCAAGGCATCCTTGAGATCCGAAAGCACCAAGGGAGCAAGTGGCTCGAGATACGGCACCCCGAATGAGCGCAGACAAGTCAGGTGAGTCAGAAGAGCGAACATCCCCATAGCCACGCCGAAGAGTCCGAGGGCACCGCCCAAGACTGTCATCACGAAACGGAGGAGGCGTGCTGCGACAGCCAAGCTGAAAACCGGAGTCGCAAAGGATGCGATCCCTGTGAAGGCCACCACCATGACCATGGCCGGCGAGGCCAGACCCGCCCGTATGGCCGCGTCACCGACGACAAGGGCTCCTATGATGCTGACAGCTTGCCCAACCACCCTGGGCAGGCGAATCCCAGCCTCGCGCAGTGTCTCAAAGGCGAATTCCATTAGCAGCGCTTCTACCACGGCGGGAAATGGTATCCCCTCTCGCTGAGCTGCGATGCCCAGCACAAGGGGCGTGGGCAGCATCTCTTGGTGGAACGTGGTCACAGCAACGTAGAGCGCCGGCAAGGTGAGCGAGATGAAAAACGCAGCTATCCTGAGGAGCCTTATCGCCGATCCGGCGAAATACCGCTCGTAGTAGTCCTCGCTTGATGTGAGAAACATCGTGAACGTGGCCGGGACGATGAGAACAAACGGGGTGCCATCGGTGAGAATCGCGACCCTCCCGTCGGTCAACGCCCCTGCAACCCTGTCCGGTCGCTCGGTACGCGCTATTGTCGGGAAAGGAGAGAGCGGCGCATCCTCGATGAATTCCTCTATGTTGCCGCTCTCGTGAATTGCATCGACATCGATCCTCTTGAGTCGGTTTCTCACCTCCTCCACGATGTCCTCGTTGACCACTCCTGCAATGTAGGCGATGGCAACCCTCGTCCTGGTGATGCGCCCGATCGTTACCTCTTCTATCCAGAGTTGAGGGCTCATGATCCTCCGCCGCAGGAGGCTCGTGTTCGTGCGCAACGCCTCAACGAATCCCTCTTTGGATCCCCTCACGGTGGATTCGGTAGTCGGCTCTTCTACGCTTCTCTGCTCCCAACCGCGCAGGGCACAGACGAGGCCCTTTGCAACGCCATCAACCAGCACGCCGGCGTCCCCGCGGGCTATGCCGCCGATGAACTCCCCCAGGGTGTCGACTTCTTCAACGCCGCTTGAGGCAAGAAGGCGCGTCTTGAGGTCCTCGTATGCCTGTGCAGGATCAGTCCACTCAAGCTGGAGACCGGTGATCCGCTCCACGACCGCCTCAGCGAGCAGCCTCTTGTCCACGAGGCCATCTATGTGTATGACAAGGGCGGAGATCCTTCCCCGGGCACCGGTCCACAGGTCTCTCGTGACCAGATCCGGGCTGTTGCCGAACGCGGACCCGATCCTCTCCCGGTTGACAGACAGGTCGGCAGATATCAACACCTCAGCGCGGCGCGGCTCGGTTCCTCCGGAACCGCGCACCCCCGCTATCCGTCGGAAGAGAAGTCGCCATAGCGTCCCGAGCACGATGCGTCCACCTCGTCTCGCGCGGAGCCGTCGCCATTTCCGTCGCGGTCCTTCTGTCTGAGAGATGTCGTGTATGGTGGCACCATGTGGCGTTCACTATCACTTTTACCCAAAGCAGGCAGATTTATGCTGAGTCATCTGGGAACTTCCACGCGGTGTGGCGCGAATTGAGGCGACGAGACCCCGGGCCGGAGGCTTGCTGGACGTATTCGGGATCCGTCATGAAAGTGGAAGAAGTAATGAAAGTGGTAATGAACGGTGCCTTCGGGTCTTCACAAAGCTCACGCCTCGGAACCCGTCCGCCCCTGAAGGACTGAAACAAGCACCCGGTCTGCTGAAGCCATCCCCTCAGAGCCGAGACGCGCCAGGTTGCAGAGGGTTGCCTCGAGGTTAGGACCCACGAGGCCGTTCCCGGCGGGGACTGCTCTCCCGTTCACCGCAAGCAGAGCTGCCTGGCACGCCGTCATCACGGTGGACCAGACCTTAAGGGAACAGCCTACCTTCCCGCCATCGCACAGCATTCCCGCGAGCGTGGCGACGACGTTCGTCACGGCCGCGGACATCACGCTGACGTCGCCACCGCAAAGGCAAGCGAGTCCGGCTGCGACTCCGGACCCGCCTCCCAAAGCGCACCCGCAAACAGGCGACAGGCGCCCCAGGAACTCCTTGACATAAAGGCTCGTAACAAGGCTCGCCGCGAGAGCGCGCGCCATCTTCTCGCGCGGCGTGCCTAGCTCCTCCGCGCCTAGGAGCACCGGCACGCTGGCGGTGATGCCGAGATTGCCACTGCCACCGCAAGACGCAACTGGCAGCTGCACCCCGGCCATCCGCGCGTCACAGGCCGCGGCCGCGTGGAGTGCCAGTCTGGCCCCGATACCCTGGCCCAGCATGGCCTCTGGAAGCGCGCCATGCCGCAGGGCACTTATGCCGATCCCGTCATCCGTCGCCAGCCCTGCCTTGGCCATCTCGACATTCAACGAGGCGCGCTCCAATAAGAAATCGAGCTCACGGAGAGGTATGCTGGAGACTGCGGAGAGCACGTCCGCGAGGCTCCCGATAGTCCTTGGGGAAACAACGTCGCGCTCTTGCTCCGCGCTGCTGGCGTTTGTCTCACAGCCATCCACCGCCAAAAGCTTGACCCAGGCGTGTCTTTCGCGAGTCTCGGCGATCGCGACCCCGCGGTCGGTCACGACCCGCGCGTGGATGTATACTCGAGGCACCGAATCCTGGGTGGTCACCGTGACCGGGCAACGTTCACGAAGGCGGCGGGCCTGTTCGACCGCTTTCTCCGACACTAGAGAGAACAACTCCAGGCCGGCGTCGGGGCGGTTCAGGACGACGCCCAAGAGCGCAGCAACCTCGATCCCCGTGTCGCTGGTGCCCGGTATCCCGACCGCCCATGCGTTCTTGAGCACGTTCGTGCTGAGCGAGACAGTGATCTCCCGAGGCTCACCCCCGATAGCGTGGTATGCGGTGGCGGTCGCCAGCGCAATGGCCGCCGGTTCCGTGCACCCGACGGCGGGGGTGAATTCCTTCGTAAGCAGCTCCACGAGGCGCATCCCTGCAGTGACCACGACTGCCTCACCTGCACAACTACCGAGTTTCTTTGACCACCAGGGGACTACCCGAGGCCAAGGTGCGCTGCCGCACCCAACCCACCGCCATCATACACGATTCGCGCCACGCCGCCAAGCCCGCCGCCACCCTCCATGCCTCCACCCTCCACCCTTTGTGCCGTTTTAGCTATGGTAGCAGCCGCCTGCGGTATGCGGCCCTGCCACACATGGTGACGGCGCGACAGCCTTCACTGTACCTTCGACTCATGGTCTTTTGCTTTGAGCTTGTCCATGTGATCCAAGATCTTCACGATGAAATCCACAACGCTGGCAACAGCGTCGGGGTTGTAGTCTTCAATCCGTCCCTTGTCGCACAGCTCGGAAAGCTTCGGGTCAAGCGGCAACGTGGCAAGGAGAGGTATATCCGTGGCCTCTGAGACGGCCTGGCCCTTGCTCGGCCCGAAGACCTCATGCTTGTTGCCGCAGTGCGGGCATATGACATAGCTCATGTTTTCCACGAGGCCCAAGAGGTGGGTGTTGAGGATCCTTGCCATCTTGATGGCCTTCTTCACAACCATCACCGCGAGGTCCTGAGGCGACGAGACTATCACTATCCCGTCAAGGGGGAGTGACTGCATAACGGTGAGGGGCGCGTCGCCCGTTCCTGGTGGGAGATCCACGAAGAGGAAGTCGAGGTCTCCCCACACGACGTCCGTCCAGAACTGCTTCACAACGTTCGCTATTATCGGGCCGCGCCATATCACGGGGTCGTCCTCATGCGGAAGGAGCAAGTTGATCGACATCACGGGTATCCTCAGAGTCTCGCTCTGCACGGGAAGCAGCCCGAACTCGAAGCTGTCTGCACGCTTTTTGATGCCGAACATCCTCGGGATGCTGGGCCCGGTAATATCCGCGTCGAGCACCCCGACCTTGTACCCCTCTCTTGCGAAGGCCGTGGCGAGAAGCGCCGTGACAGAGGATTTTCCGACGCCGCCCTTGCCGCTCATCACCGCTACAACGTGGCGGATGTCGTTGAACTGGCTCTGGGGAAGCTTCTCAATGGCTGACTTCGCCTTGTCTGGGCGAACCCTTTCATCCTGCGCCTTCTCATGTTGAAGCGGGCACGTGCCGTCTGCCGCCGCCTGACACGAGCTGCAATCCTCGGGAGTGCAGCTTTCCGGGGCTCGTTCCTCCAAATCGCGGCCTTCGCCGGCTTGGCTCGCGTTTCGGGTCTCGATCTTCTCGCTCATGGGTCATCCTCCTACTCGCGTATGACGCGCTTTTCAGTCTGGGAACTTGGATACCGGGATATTCGGGTTTCGCGAGTCTTTTTCAAGTCTCGAGCACGACGCGCACCGCGCCTGGTTTTCGTATACTCTGCAACCAGAGCACAGGTCGGCCTTGTCAAGCACCATGTGGCAGTAGGTGCCCTCCTCTTTCCAGCAGACCCTGGTGCGCACATTAGGCTGGGCGAGCGTGCCGCCGGGGCAGTTGTCCAGCCACCAGCACGGGTACATGTCCACAAGCGCCCTGACGCCGGCAAGGTTCAGGCCCTTTTGCTCGGTGAGATATCTGATGAACCTGAGCCGCCTGAGGTCATTCGCGGAGTACAAGCGATGCCCTTTTCTGCGCACTGGTCTCACGAGTTTATGCCGTTCCCAGATCCGAAGGGTCTCAGGGTGAACGCGAAGGAGATCGGCAATGACTCCTATGGTATACGCTGGCATGTCGTCGCTGAGGATCACGCGAGGCACCTCCCCCAGGCTCCCGTCGCGGGCCGGACATCGCCTCGGAATCGCCCACCCACATTCTATAGGTACTAATGGTCCTCGTAAATGACTTTCGGGTATCATGCCCAGGCGTTCGCCTCTCCCCTTGAGGACGCCCAGGAGCGGTTTGGGCGAGCCCGCAGGAACAACAGATGCGACGCCTGTCTTCGCAACGCCCTCAGGTGAGGCGGCCACGCGAGACCTTGGCAGGACTCAACACCAAGGCCAAGTACGGCGGGATACTCGGCCCACTCAGGCGAAGGCCCTGCACAAGCCAAGACATAGCCAATGGCCTCGGCCTCAACCCGAATGAGGTCTCGAAACTCCTCGGATCACTCATGGAGCTGGGCCTAGTCAAAACCAGCAGGTCTGCTGATGGGAAGGCATACTTTCATCGGGGATTCGTGGAGTAGGCTCCGCCTATCGCTGGGTCACATGGCAGGGTTTTTTCATCAAGATTATTGACATATGACCACAACCGTGGGTATACTAATAATGAGCCTATGACCATTACCTGAGCCTAGTCAGGAGCATGACGATGATAGGTTGCCCTCCTCAACAAGCGAAAAGCAAGCCAGTCGAGGGGTTCCGGATCACACCTCAGCGTCGGGTCATTCTGGAAACCCTGAAGAGCCATCCAGGCCGGCACCTGACGGCCGAGGAGATCCTTCGCGCCGCCCGCGATAGCGGCTCAAAGCTAAGCATGGCTACAGTCTATCGCGCACTCGCCGGTCTGGAAAGGGCCGGCCTAGTGAGCCGGCTTGCCACCGGTGGTGGCCCGGCGGCATACGAGCTCGTCCCCACGCATTCCGAGCCGCATTGCCATCTCATCTGCCTCGGCTGCGGAAGAGTGTTCGAGATCGGCGGGCTTCTGCCCGAGGGTTTCGTGGAGGTTGTCGCGAAGGCCGGGAACTTCCGGGTCGCGAGCGGGTCCATAGGGATCTTTGGCTACTGCAAACAGTGCGAGTCAAAACAAGAAGCCGCCAAACGGAAGGAGATGTGAAGCGATGCCGCGAGGCGACGGAACGGGGCCGATGGGCCTGGGACGGATGACCGGCAGAGCCGCTGGATACTGCGCGGGATTCCCCGTTCCCGGGTACATGAATCCAGTGCGATTCTGGCGTAGAGCCTGGTGGGCAGCGAGGCTCGGGATGGGCCTCGGGCGAGGCCTTGGCATGTGGGGAAGAAGGCAGGCCGTCATGAGAGGTCGCAGAAGATGGTGGTAACAACCACGACAAATGGCAGCAACATCGATGGATTAGAGCAAGCCGAAAGGAGGTGCGAAGCATGCCTAGAGGCGATGGAACAGGCCCTGCGGGCCTTGGCCCGATGACAGGAAGGGCTGCAGGCTACTGCGCCGGGTACCCCGTGCCTGGGTACATGAATCCCGTCGGCCTTAGGGGTGCGGGATTCTGGCCGAGACCCAGGCCGTATTTCGGCTGGGGAGCCGGGTTCGGCCGCAGCAGGGGTTGGAGACGGACATACTACGCAACCGGCCTGCCAGGCTGGGCACGGTTCGGTTATCCCGGCTGGGCGGTCCCGGGCTATTGGGCCGCACCCGCTGTCCCTTACCCGGCGTTCTACGGCGCTCCCTTTGCGGGTACCGCGTACGCCGGACAGAATCCGGAGGAGGCAGCCAAGGCCGCGGTCGAAGACGAAACCGCTTACCTGAAGGAGCAAGCGGAGTTCCTGAAGGAAGAGCTCAAGGCGATCGAGGAACGCCTGAAGGATCTGTCCGACCCCGAGAAGCGTAAGACCGAGGAGGACAGGTAGCTTCTTTCAGATTCAAAGTCCAGCCATTCAAGACGTCACCCGCTACTCCCACGCGCTGAGGGAGAGAGGAGGCGGACACCCCCCAACCCGCCCCCTCTCTCCCGAAGCAAACACCGGGCCAGGATCGTGCTGATGATAGTTGACAATCGACCACCGGGAAAGAGGGTTGGCAAAGTGAGATTGGCAGTAACCGCTCAAGGCATGGACTTGGACTCGGCCATCGATCCGCGCTTTGGCAGGTGTCAGTATTTCGTATTCATCGATACAGACAGTGAAGAGTTCGAAGCTGTCACTAACCAGAGCCTCATGTCGTCGGGCGGCGCCGGCATCCAGAGCGCCCAGTTTCTCGCAGACCGCAAGGTCGGTGCCGTCATCACGGGGAATGTGGGTCCCAATGCCGCACGTGCGCTGCAAGCAGCCGGGATCCAAGTTTACACCATGACCTCGGGAACGGTGCGTGAGGCACTCAAGGCGTACAAAGAAGGAAAGCTTAACACAGTATCGGGAGCCACCGTAGGCTCGCATTTCGGCATGGGACGCTTCAGTTGAATCGAGACCGGCACGCGTCGCGTGTCACGCGTGCCTTTGCTTTCATTAGAGCTGTCCGCGCCACCTAGACTGATGCCGGGCCAACATGCCTGCAGCGTAGTTCGTTCCGATGGCGGTTCGGTTCTGGGTGCCGATTTCACGGGCTAGCAAGGTTGGGCAATGTCGCACAAGGTCGCCGCAGGCAATCGCGCCATCAGGCGCGCGCGTCGGCACCGGCTATCCAAGAGACCTCCTTGAGGGGGTTCTATCAGAGGAGCGCGGCGAAGACTTGTGGCGCCACGCATGTAGGGCGCCGTATTCAGAGGAGGTCGCAGGAATAGTGAAGATCGCAGTGGCAACAGACGGCCATATGGTCGCCTCACATTTCGGCAGATGCCCCGAATACACGATAGTCACAGTGGACGATAACGGAAACGTGGCCAACAAAGTCGTGATCCCCAACCCAGGACATGAACCCGGGTTCCTGCCGGAATACCTCTCGAAGCTCGGAGTCTCCTGCATAATCGCCGGTGGCATGGGCCCGAGGGCACAAGGGCTCTTTGCTGAGAAGAACATTCGGACTGTGACTGGAGCTTCGGGGCTCGTGAGCGACGTGGTCGCTTCGTACCTCGCAGGTTCGCTCGAGCTGGGCGAGAGCCAATGTGAACACGGCGCGCATCCCGGGGGATGCGACCGGCACGACGAGCCTCGCGCATGACGAGGTCGGCAAGCCCGATACGACGAGCCAAAACAACACCGCCGGGGCTCGCGACCGGCCCAGGTGGGGTCGCGCATATCGACCCGGAGAAGTGCACGAGTTGCGGGGCATGTGTTGACGAGTGTCCATTCGAAGCAATACACCTCGAAGATTGACCTCTTCTGCGTCAGAATCGAAACGGTGGAGATGGCCGATGATTGTAGCGATAGCGAGCGGAAAGGGTGGGACCGGCAAAACCACCATAGCAGTGAACCTCGCCTTGACCCTGGAAGGCGACATGCCCGTTCAAGTGGTTGACTGCGATGTCGAGGAACCGAACGTACACCTGTTCCTCCGCCCCTCGATCAACGTTTCCGAACTAGTCACCCTGCCTGTGCCAGCAGTTGACCGGGCCCTCTGCAACGGGTGTGGTAGATGCAGCGAGGTCTGCGCTTTCAACGCGATCATCGCCATCGACACCCAAGTCATGGTTTTCCCCGAGTTATGCCATGGGTGCGGAGGATGCAGCCGGTTCTGCCCGCAAGGCGCTATATCCGAGGAGCCACGGGACATAGGCGTCGTCGAAAGCGGGCGCGCGGGACGGATAGAGTTCGTCCAGGGCAGGGTGAACGTGGGCACCGCCCTGGCCCCGCCAGTGGTGAGGGCGGTGAAAGCCAGGATAGACAGCGCTCGATCGAAAGTGGTGCTTGTCGACGCTCCTCCCGGCACATCGTGTCCTGTGGTGGCGTCTTGCAAGGATAGCGACTTCTGCGTGCTGGTCACGGAGCCCACGCCATTCGGCCTCAACGACCTCGTTTTGGCGATCGACATGGTGAAGGCACTGAACATCCCCTTCGGGGTGGTGATCAATCGTTCGGGGCTCGGCAATAAGGAGGTTCTCACGTATTGCAGGCGAGAGGGAATACCGGTGCTACTGGAGATCCCGTTTGATAGAAGATACGCAGCGTGTTATGCCAGGGGAGGGCGGCTCGTGGAGGAGTTCCCAGAGCTACGTGAGGCTTTCCGGGGGCTCTGGCGCAGGATACGTGTGCTCACTTGCGCCGAATAGTGCGGCGCCGAGCGGTGCGATAAGGCTCTCGCCTTTTCGAGGAACGGCGGACTTGGTCGTGAACTGAGTGACACGGCCTCGAAGGGATGACATGGAGTTGAAGGAACTGCTGGTCATAAGCGGCAAAGGAGGCACCGGAAAGACGTCCCTAGTTGGGGCATTCGCGGTGTTGGCAGACAATAAGGTGCTTGCGGACTGCGACGTGGATGCGGCCGACCTGCATCTTGTTCTGGGACCAAAGATACGCGAGACCAAAGAGTTCTATGGCTCGAAAAAGGCTGTGCTCGACCGCGAGAGATGCGACGGATGCGGTGTTTGTGTGAACGTATGCCGCTTCGGGGCGATAAGCATCGACAACAGCCGTCGCAGCAACATGGCCGGTGCCACGATCCGGATCGATCCTCTTTCGTGCGAAGGGTGTGCCGTGTGTTTCCACGCTTGCCCCCAAGGGGCCATAACCATGGTCGATAACCTCTCGGGTCATTGGTTCATCTCAGACACAGAGTACGGCCCGCTCGTCCATGCCAAACTCGGCGTTGCGGAGGAGAACTCCGGCAAGCTTGTGACTCAGGTACGGCGCGAGGCCAGGTCTATAGCAGAGGAGCGCGGACTGGACTACATCATTACTGACGGACCGCCCGGCATAGGGTGCCCAGTGATATCGTCCATTTCGGGCGTGGACCTAGCGCTCATCGTAACCGAGCCCACGGTCGCCGGCTCGCACGATATGGAGAGGATCCTTCAGCTCGCGAGGCACTTCGATGTCAACGCGGCGGTCTGCATCAACAAGTACGATCTAGATGAGACCAAGGCGGAAGAGATCGAGCGCTATTGCCGGGATAATGGAATACGGGTCATAGGGAAAATCCCATTCGACGAGGAAGTAGTTAGCGCCCTGGCAAAGGGGATGCCTGTGGTGACACCTCTGGGGACCGCCGACCGGAGCGCCGATCGGAAGGAAGGAAAGGCCTCGGCAGCAATACGACGAATTTGGACGGAGGTCTTGTCCTGCCTCAAATAGACCACCGCGTTTGTGGTGCCCCCGCGATCCCGCGGATGCGAAGGTGGTCCCCGGGGTCGTGAAATAGGTGCGAGGAGCTGATACATGTGGGTGAGGCGGCCGCGCATGTCAAGGTTACCGTGCTTGTCGACAACTGGGTGAAGCGGCGGAGGATATCGTCCTCTCGGGAGAGGTAGTCGGAACCACTGAGTTCGAGGATGTGCCTCGTGGGTTCCTGGTTCAACGGGGCGAAGAGCTCGTGACTGATTTGCTCCCAGACGACCAATCCTTGGGCATTAGGACCTCCAAGGGCCTTGTCATCGTGTTGGGATGCGGTCACGCCGGCGTCGTTAATACCATTAAGCGCATTCAGAAGGTCTCCGGGATGGAAAAGGTGCACGCCGTCATCGGCGGAACGCATCTCGAGAAAGCCACCATGAGCCGGATCCATCTTACGATCCAGGCTCTCATCGAACTCGGAGCAGAGAAGGTGATCCCCCTTCATTGCACAGGGTTTGCAGCATGTGCTGAAATGGCGCGCCAACTAGGACAAAAGTTCGCGCTGGGGAGCGTCGGCGCATCTTTCGTCTTCTGATTGTTATTCCCGCGTCTCTGCATTGGAGAGCTACATTCGGAATTTCAAAGGCAGGGGCATTCTACAATATGTTTTACAGCGAGAAGGTATTGGACCATTCCCTTAATCCCAGAAACGTGGGCGAGATCCCGGACGCGGATGGGGTTGGGACCATTGGCGACCCGAGGTGTGGTGATTATCTCAAGATGTCCATCAAGGTCAAAGATGGGAGACTGGTGGACGTCAAGTTCAAGCTGTGTGGGTGCCCCGCAGCCATCGGGACGAGCAGCGTAACCACGGAGCTTGCCGTCGGCAAGACCCTCGAGGAAGCGTACCAGGTCTGCGACGATGACATAATCCGAGCGCTTGGCGGTCTCCCAGACCAGAAAATCCACTGTTCTGTGCTAGGGCCTGCGGCTCTTCGCCTGGCCATTCTCGATTACATCTCGAAGGCTAAGAAGCGCGCGTCCGCAAGTCAGGATCAGCACTCCGCGAGCTAGGGCCCGCGGTTCGAGGGCCATGCCGATACCGCGGTCCCTATGACCCCCTATGCCTCCCGGTTGGCTTCGCCTGCCCGCCGGATCGGATCGCCGGCCCCTGCTTGGCGTATCCCTTGCCATGCCGCCTTGGGCATGGAACCTCCTTAGGGAGCCCTGCTCTAGCCCCCCACGCCACCCCACCCGCAGAGGCGTGACCAAGCTCCCCTGCGCGTCGACTCGCCGGGGAGGGCGGTGTTCATCTAAGACTTCATGGCGCAGAAGACGATCTCGAGTTCTGCGCTCTCTATTGACTTTATGGTTAAAATACTTTATAGTCAAACTGTTGTTCCCGAACGCGTACCAGGAGGGTGAATGGTGTGGAGAAGACACCTAGGCAAAACCGCGACGCCCCCGACACCCACGGCGACAGCGACTCCTCAGCGCGCGAAGCCGCGCATGCCTTGTGGGACCTGTGGCGCCTATGGAAGAGGCATTCCCGGTCGGTTCACAAAGGCGACCGCACTTTCGAGCAGCACTTCCTTTTGAGAAGGGTCGCGAGAAGGGGCTCTATCACCGTCTCCGAGCTCGCGTCCGAATTGGGCATCACTCCTGGGGCCGCGACCGTTGCGACCAGAAGGCTCGAGAAGGCCGGCCTCCTCAGCAAGGAAAGAAGCGAGGTCGACCAGCGCGTCGTCACGCTGAGGCTCACGCCCGCCGGAAAAGCTTGCCTGGATGAGCTGGATTCGATCAGGCTCAACGTGCTTGTTTCTCTCCTCGAACCCCTCGACCCCGACGAGAGAATGACGCTCGCGAGGCTAGTACAGAAGGTTGCCCACGGTCAACTCGAGGAAAGCGAGACGACAACACATGAGGAAAATGATTGAGGTATTTGACCTGGTCAGGAGCTTCGGCCCCCATAAGGCGGTGGATGGCATAACCTTTGACGTGGACCCAGGCGAAGTGTTCGGCCTGGTGGGGCCAAACGGCGCCGGGAAAACCACGACGATAAGGATGCTCACCACCCTTCTCAGGCCGACGCAAGGCCGAGGCGTGATCGGTGGCTATGACATAGTCCGCCAGGCCAGGGAGGTCCGGCGTCTCATCGGGTATGTCCCGCAGATGCTCTCGGTCGACGGCTCGCTTACTGGTTACGAGAACCTGCTCTTCTTCGCGCGGCTTTACGATGTGCCGTCCGGGGAGTGCCACGAGCGGATTCGGCACATGCTCGCCTTGTTGGACCTCGACCATGCCGCGGACTCCCTCGTCAGGACGTATTCAGGTGGGATGATCAGGAGGCTCGAGATCGGGCAGGCGATGCTCCACCGCCCGAGAGTGCTCTTCCTGGATGAGCCCACGGTAGGGCTCGATCCCATGGCTCGCCGCAGCGTTTGGGACCACATCAAGAATCTCCGCACGACCTACAACACCACGATCCTTGTCACAACCCACTACATGGACGAAGTGGAAAGCGTGTGTGACAGGCTTGCCATCATGCATCTGGGAAAGATCTCAGCCGTTGGGACCCCGGAAGAGCTGAAGAGACAAGTGGGCAGGGACAACGCCACCCTTGAGGACGCTTTCGCGTATTTCACAGGGTCGACTATGGAGACAGGGGGGACCCTGCGTGACACCCTTAGAGTCAGAAGAACAGCGCGAAGATTGGGGTAAGGGGACCGAGCTCTCCTGGGCCAAACGCTTCCTGCGAGAGCTCTCCGCAATCATCGCGAAATCCTACACCATGGCGGAGATGGAAGTCCGCAAGTTGAGACACGACCCTACCGAGCTCATGACCAGGGCCGTGCAACCCATTCTGTGGCTCGCCATCTTCGGCCAGGCGATGAGCAGGGTGCGCGCCATCCCGACGGGAGGGTTCACTTACCTGCAGTTCATGACCCCCGGCATCCTTGCCCAGTCGGTGGTGTTCATCGCCATTTTCTACGGGCTATCGATCATATGGGAACGGGACATGGGAGTTCTTCAGAAGTTCCTCGCCACGCCGACTCCTCGCGAGGCGCTGGTGCTCGGGAAGATGATCTCGGCAGGCATAAGAGGGATCAGCCAAGCGATCATAGTGCTCGTCGTGGCGGCCGTCCTGCGCGTTCGTCTCCGCGTGACCGTTCCAGGCGTGCTCGGGGTGCTCGTCGTCATCATGCTGGGAGCTGGCTTTTTCGCCGGCCTATCCATGATCATCGCCTCCATCGTGAAGACCCGAGAAAGGTTCATGGGAATAGGCCAGGTTATAACTATGCCGCTTTTCTTCGCATCCAACGCGCTCTACCCGATCACCATCATGCCGGCGTGGCTCCGGGTCGTGTCTGTGGCCAATCCCTTGAGCTACATCGTCGACGCTCTTCGAAGCTTCCTGGTGACTGGCGACCTCGCGCGAGTGCCTCTTGACCTCGGCGTCCTGGTACTCGCGGGCTTAGTCGTGACCTTCGTGAGCGCGTTCATGTATCCGCGGGTGGTGGCATGAAGCGCGAGGCCACACTTCGTCATTCTATCTTATCTTTGTCCTGCCGAAATGGCGCGGCGACCCATGGGCGCCCAGGAAGCAGGGCCTAGCCTGCAAGCCTGCTAGCCTCCTGGCGCACGATATCATGCGGCGAGGCCCGTTTCCGTGTCTGCGGGCCGCCCGGGGCACCTATGGGGGCGACCGCCGCGGGCACAGGGGGAGCCCGCGCAACGGTCTCCGGGTCGCGGTGCCATTTCGGCATCGCCTGCGTTGCTGCTCAACGGATCCGCGGCCGAAAGACGTCTCCGCCAGCGCCGTCTGGTTCAGCGGTTAGTGGGATCCGTAGCGTTCTCCTCTTCATCCAGATCGATGATCCGGATGTCGCAGCACTTGCTGTGCCTCGAGGAAGGTTTCTGAGGTGACTTGCTGGCACTGCAGCAGCCGGATGCCCTGGCAGCTGATGATCCGCTTGTCGACCCTTTTTGGCTCTTCGAGCCCTCGTGTTTCGACCCCTGTCTGAATATCCCCCCAAGGATTCCTTTGTTGTTTAATGTCTCTGCGCTCAAACGTGACACCTCCCTATGTTTCCTAAGGCGCTTGACTCGCCCGCTATCATCTGCCTAAGAACCGCCGGCAACTCAACGGGACGCAAGCAAGAGTCCGTCGAGTACCGGAGTCAGAGAAGCCAGTTGAACAGGTACCCGGCTATCGTCGCCGCTGAGAAGATGGTGATCACGAAGGCGATCACGAGCCGCCTTCGGAAGATCGAGTTCAGCAGCAGCACCTCGGGAATGCTGGCGCCTGCACCGCCCAGAATGAGGGCCACTACGGTGCCAAGGCTCATCCCCTTGTCGATGAGCACCGAGCTTATGGGTATTATGGTCTCCGCGCGGATGTAGAGCGGCACTCCGATGGCCGCCGCTATGGGAACGGCCAACGGATTCTTTCCGCCCGCCAATCGGACAACAAGCTCCCGAGGGACCCAGCCGTAGATGAATGAACCGACTGCCGCACCCAGAATGAGATATGGCAGGACCTGTCGAAAGAGGCCTACAGCCTGCGTGAAGGCAGACCCGAGTTTCCGTCTGATGAGTTCGGCGCGGGTTGCCGCCTCCTCGCGTGCTACCGACGCGTGCTTGCCCCCCAGAACTCTGACTCGCTTGACCTCCTTAACCAGCCCCAGGCGCTCCCATAGCGCGCCGGTGAAGGCGGCTGTCACGAGGGAAAAGGCGCCATACAGCGTCGTGGCTTTGATTCCGATATTGCTTCAGTACTGACAGGGGTGGGAACATTATGGCCTCCCCCGGGCACTGCAGGGCACACGAGCTGCAGCCCACGATGCAGTTGAACGGGTTCTTGACTACTGGCATCCCCCTCTCCTCGTCCCACTCGTAAGTCCCGTGTGAGCAGAACTCGTAACATGTCCTGCAGCCTGTGCACTTCTCAACATCAATCGTGGGATACCAGGGGATCTGTTCGCGCGGCACTCTGTAACCCAATTCAAGGTTCCTCCTCCCTCGCGCTTTGCCCCAGATGTCCAGCGACACCGGGACACCCTGGCCCCGTCGCCCGGTGCGACGGGGCCACCGAACTGTGCGCTACTTGCTGAACCATTCTCTGATCTGTGATTCTGTGGGAATCTTCCCCTCGATCTTTTTCTCACCGTCCACGAACACGGCCGGGGTCATCATCACCCCTCGCTCGATGATCTCGTCAATGTCGGTCACATGGACGATATCAGCCTCGATCCCAAGCTTCTTTATGGTTTCGGCGATCATCTCCTCGGTTCTACGACATTTGGGGCAACCTGTTCCGAGTATCTCTACCTTCACGACTGTCCCTCCTTTCACGCCTTCGCGTCATGTGCACGCGATCCGGAGCCTGCACGCGTCTCGGCCCACGGCTTGAGCATTCGAATCCCTGCCGCCTGCGCAGTGACCTATGCGACGATGGCTCCAAAGATCATCCCGCTTATCGTTGCCATGACGACCACCAACGACACATAGGCAATCGTCTTCTTCGGACCAAGAACGCTGTTGATCACGATCATGCTCGGAAGGCTAAGCGCCGGTCCGGCAAGGAGGAGGGCCAATGCCGGCCCCTGGCCCATCCCGGACCCGAGAAGCCCCTGGAGTATCGGGATCTCGGTCAGCGTCGCGAAGTACATGAAGGCCCCTACCACAGAAGCGACAAAGTTCGCGAGGAGCGAGTTCCCGCCGACGAGCGCCGCCACGTAGTGCGACGGGATGAGCCCGCTATCGACGCCCGGCCGCCCCATCAGGAGCCCCGCGACCATGACTCCTCCGAAGAGGAGCGGCATGATCTTCTTCGCGAAATCCCAGGTTGAGTCCTCCCAGGCCGCGAGCTCCTCGCGCCTGAACCAAGCCTTGAGCATGTATCCAAGGTAGGCGAGAAGCGCCACGACCAGGTACCACTTGATCCTGAAGACGTCGCTCCAGAACCCTACGGGCTCGGCAGGCTTGCCCCACGCGGCGAACACCAAGATGAGGACAAGCGTCGCGAAGTACGCAATCGTCTGTCCCAGGCTGCGCTCGCCTTTCTCAGCCGCCTGTGCCGTCGCCGATGCGAAGCTCTTCTGCCGGTTCGTCTCCTCGCCCCTGAAGAGAGCCGCCATCGCAAGCCCTATTACCACGGAGAAGAGCACCGCACCGATGGCCCTGGCAAGCCCGATCTGCCACCCCAGGACCCGCGCGGTCAATATGATTGCGAGCACGTTGATGGCCGGCCCTGAATACAGGAACGCCGTGGCTGGGCCAAGGCCCGCGCCGCGCTTGTATATCCCCATGAAAAGCGGCAGCACCGTGCAGGAGCACACAGCGAGTATCGCCCCGGACACCGAGGCCACCGCGTACGCAAGCCACTGCTTCGCGCCCCGCCCGAGATATCTCATCACAGACCGCTGCGAAAGGAAATTCCGCATCGCTCCGGCGATAAAGAACGCCGGGACCAGGCAAAACAGCACGTGCTGCCTGGCGTACTCTTGCAACATGTGGAACGCTTCAAGTATCGCTGTCTGCACGCGCGGATTGCCGAGTGGCGCAAAGTATGCGAGGAGAAACACCCCGGCTATTACCGCAAACGCCTTCAGTTCCTTCACGGAGCATTCACTCCTTTTTCCGCAACGCACCGGCGCAGGCCAAGACGCACTCTCCGTCGTCAGCCATCTGGTCGATGCACCTCATGAACTGGTACACACACTGCGCTCTGAGACCATATACCACGTTGAGCCCTTCTTTTCTCGAGCTGACCACCCCTGCCGCCTTGAGCACGGCGAGGTGCTTGGAGATCGTGGACTGGTCGAAACCCAACCGGTCAACGAGGGCGCACACGCACTTCTCCCCCTCGGTAGCCAGGATTTCGACTATCCGCGCCCGGGTCTCGTGGCCCAGCGCCTTGAACACCGCCACTCGTCTTCTGATGATCTCATCATAAGCCACTTGCGGCACCTCCATGGCTATATTGCCATATAGCCATGGCAAAGTCAATAGAATCCTGCGCGGACGTCTTGCACTCGCGCAGGTTAACGTGGCGCCCGGACCAGGTGACGAACCGTTCCGCGTTTCACTCATGTCGATGGCTGCCCTTGCGGTCCCAGCCCAGGCTTTCCCGGCACCGTCTTCGGAGCGGGAAACCAGTGTTTGGTCCTGTTCGCGATGGCGACGAGGCTGAGCATGATCGGCACCTCTTCGAGCACTCCGACCACGGTCGCAAGCGCCGCCCCTGACTTCAGACCGAATAGAGAGATCGCCACAGCCACTGCGAGCTCGAAGAAGTTGCTTGCGCCGATCATGGCCGCTGGAGGCGCCACCGTCCTGTCCACCTTCCACACTTTGCACCACGCATAGCCTATCATGAAGATGAGATAGGTCTGGATCGTGAGCGGAACCGCTATCAGAAGTATGTGGATGGGATTGCTCAGGATTATCCCGCCCTGGAAGGAGAACAGGATTATGAGCGTAAGCAGGAGGCCTATTATGGTGAATGGCTTCAGCTTCGGAAGGAACTGCGACTCGAACCATGCGATGCCCCTCGTTCTTATGAGGCGCACTCGGGTGTAGTAGCCGAAAGCAAGCGGTATGACGACGTACAGGAACACCGACAGGAGCACAGTGTCGTACGGCACCACGAGCTTCGTGAGCCCGAGCTGGAACATGACGATGGGAGCGTAGAGGACGAGCAACACGAGATCATTGATCGCCACCTGAACGAGAGTGTGCGCGGCGTTGCCGCCCGAGAGATAGCTCCAGACGAACACCATTGCGGTACATGGCGCGGCTCCGAGGAGGATGGCCCCGGCCACGTACTGCCGCGCAAGTTCAGGGTCTATCAACGGCTTGAAAAGTACCCTCAGGAAGAGCGAAGCCAGCAGGAACATCGTGAAAGGCTTGATGAGCCAGTTGACAACCAGCGTCACTATCAGGCCTTTGGGTTCCTTGCCCACCCTGACGATGCTCCCGAAGTCTATCTGCACCATCATAGGGTATATCATGAACCAGATCAGAATGGCGACCGGGATGGAGACATGGGCGTACTCCCACCTGCTCAGGAGCGCGGGAACGCCCGGGAACACCGAACCAACCAGGATCCCAACCACGATGCAAATGGCCACCCAGACCGTCAAGTACTTCTCGAAGAACCCTAACCCTTGTGCCCTGCCTGGCCTGCTCTGTACAGCTTCCTTAGCCATGGCTACACCTTCGCCTCCTCCACCCCTGCACTTCCGCACGCGACCTCATTCAGGATTCGGCTTGCGCTGCCTCACATTCGCATAAAGGCGTCCGCAGCTATTTGCACCGTCGCGGCGCCTTGGGATTTGTCTCAATCTCCCTTACCTTGTCCGCAAGCGCCTCCATCCCCGGGGTCTCATCTATGGGCGCATTGAGAATGCCCTCGAGCGCTCGCCAGCACTCCCTAAGCCGCTCGGCGTTCGCTTCGTAGAATACCCACTGGCCCTCCCGCGAATCGTTCACAAGGCCAGCGTCTTTGAGAGTGGCAAGATGATGGGAGATTGCAGGCTGCGTGATCCCGAAGATCTCCTCGAGCTCGCACACACAAAAAGTCCTTCCGCACAACACCTTGAAAATCTTGAACCTCGTATCCTGCCCGAGGGCTTGCAATACTCTGACCGTCTCGTCAATCGGCCCCATGACATCACCTTCGCTAATATCTGCATATCGACATATCTTTATTGCTATGGCCATCTTACTCCCGGCTAGGTCTTTCGTCAACCCCCCAGACACCCGGCCGGTGGCGTGGCCCCCTCCGCCGCAAGAGAAACTCAACCACCCCAAGGGCAGAGCCCTACCGCCAAGCATCGCGCGTCGAGGAATCACCGCCGCCGGTTCATGCTCGAATGAGCCCAAGTCTCGTCAGAACGCGCGCAAGGCGGTCTTCCACGACCGGAACCATGGCGATCTCGCGGTAGCAGAGCTCCCCGAGCAGAATGAGAATGAGGGCAACTCCGTACGTTGCGACACCTCCCAGGAGAGAGGTTGCGACAGCGGCGACGGTGCCCGGAGCACACCTGAATAGTCCTTGATGAAGACCTCTCGCGACGGCGCGGAGCCCGAGCGACGGCCAGTAAAAGAAGTTGCGGACCTTTCGCCCCACTATCATGGATGGTACCGTCCAGCAGACAAGGAAACCGGCGTGGTCGCGGCGAAGTAAGCCACGGCGCCACGCCACAGAGCGTCTGAAACGGGCGGGCGCTGCCTCGCGCTGATTGGCGAAATGGTCTAGTCCCGGGCGGGAGGGAGGAGCTGGCTGGTGAGCAAAGTCGAATCCGTCTTTGTCGTTCTCCTCATCGGGCCGGTGGCACCCATCGCCTTGTTCCTGTGCGGATGGTGGGCTAGCCTCGGCATCGTCCCGGAGAAGCTCGTCTTCATGCTGGTCTTCGTGGGATTCGGAACCGGGGTCGCCATCGACATCGCCTTTCTCAAGAGATGGGTGCGGACGGCATATTCGTGGAATGAGAAGCTCTTGCTTGCCGTTTTCCTGTTCTATTCGGTGTGCGTCTTTGGTTTCTTCATGGGCGTTCCCGTCTTCAACCTTGCGGTTGGAGTCGCCGCGGGCCTCTTCTGGGGAAGGAGACTCCTCCACCTTGGCGTCGACGAAAAGAAGGCAGCCCACGACGCTCTCAGGGTCGCCCGAGCGTCAGCGTGGGCTATCACTCTGGTCTCATTCGCCTCCGGCTACTTCGCGACGAGAGATGTCGCAGATACGGCACGGAATCTCCAGGGGATGCTGGGCCTGCCATTCACGCCGACTGACCGCATGGTTGTCGCGCTCATCGTCACCGGGGGCCCGGCCCTTATCGTTGCTCAACATTGGTTGACGAAAAAGTCGGTTCTCTGGGCATATCGGCTCGGCCGAGCTGCCTCGTGAAAGACGCGCCGCCTATGCGCTGCTCAAGTCGTTTCTCGAATTCACCGTCGAAGAAAGGAAGGAGAATCGACATGTGCGCACAGCGAGATCCCATGAGGAGGATTTGCAGGGGAGAATTCACGAGGGTATTCCTTGTCCTTACCGTAGTCTTGAGCGCCCTGCTTTTTGCTCCGACGTCCTATGCGGAGTACTCCACTGGCCCGCGCCAAACCGGAGAAGAGGTTCTACTGGAACTCCTGGTGTGTCCGACGAGATTCATGGTCAGGGTAGCCAGTAACGGCTGTACGGACAAGAATTCCTTCAAGATCGACGTGAAGAAGGAAGCGGGGTTATCCCCGAAAGTACCACACTACCTCTTGACGATCGTTCGGGTCCGACCTGATGAATGTAAGGCGATAGTAGATGACGGAGTCCTACTTCTATTTGACCTGGCAAGAGATGTCGGATTGACAGGCGATTTCACCTATTCCATCACCAACCCGGTATATTCGTTGTCCCGGGTCCAACCTTCAGAGAACTCTTTACTCTCCATTATCGAAAGACACTTCACTCTGGAACCTCCCAAATCCAGAGGGGCAGAGCCGGAGCCGTTTGCTGAATTCTCAATGGATCATGGCTATTTTACGTGCTACCTCCCGACCCGTTGGAAGCTGGAGCGGGACCCAGAAGGCGATGAGAAAGCCGGTATTTTCGAGGTCCGACTGACGATGTCGGAGAAGGCCAAGCCGGAAGACGGCGAGAGCTACTTCTTTCCCGACCCCCTTATCTACGTGGGATACTACAGGAAGGACAATCAGCAAAACAAGACCTATGAAAGTTTCATCAAGGACTATGAGGAACTGCTCTTGAGAAGAGAGGGCAGCGACCGATCGCGGTACGAGAAGCCGAAGGAAATCGAATTTGGTGGCAGAGAAGCCACAGAAATCACCTACGAAGTCTACCAGGAAGTACCGCGTGGGCCGCTGGTCACGATCAAATATTGGCTAAAGGCCAGGTTCATTGTGGTGAAGGGCGACGAAGGTTTCTATGTGCTTGCCTATAAGAGCCCACAAGAATTCTACGACGAGTATTCACATGTTTTTGAAGAGGTGGTCGAGACATTCGAGATAGGCGGAACGAATTCATGAGCGACCCATTTGAGTATGGCGCCATAGGTTTTCGTCTCCTTTCTTGGCGACGTTAGGGTTGCCGGTGTTGCCCTCCGGGGATGGCGCGCTTGCGGCACGCCTCGTTCGAATTCGGCGCGGGAGACATCCGAATTCTCCACGCCCCATCGTGCAAGCACCGGCAACCCTGGGCAGGACCGCCCCGCCGAAAGGTAGCGCGAACCTTTGGCGACATACTTGGCCATTTGGCCATTACTGGAGCGTCTCCTACAGCGCCCGTGAAACCTGGCACGCCCGCCTTCTTTGATGCTTGACGCCAGGTTCCCATGGGCGCTTACAAGCAGCCAGCGAGCAACGGCGAAGTCGAGGTGTCTGTTTGCCTCTCGGAAAACTCCCGAGAGCCCGTGGGTAACCGGCGGGCAACCTGCGGTCAACCTGCAAATCGACTGCCGACCGGCCCGCGCGGATGACAAAGCCCCGGAGCAACCCGCCCCGGGGCTTTCGCTTTCCAGGTACCTAGCCTGCACGTTTGCCTGTCCAGCCCACCCTGTCGCCTAGCTAGGCTCTCGCAGCCACATCGCCACCATATTGCTACAGAACGAAAGCAGGGGGCTTGCGTCACCGCAAAACCCCTGGTAAACCCTGGCGCGCCCGGAGGGACTCGAACCCACGACCCTCTGATCCGAAGTCAGATGCTCTGATCCACTGAGCTACGGGCGCGCGACTCTTATGTGCATACGCGACTAGCTATGTGAACAGACGGCCCGTAGGCCGCCGTTGTCATCGAAAAATGGCGGAGAGAGGGGGATTCGAACCCCCGCACGGTTTGTTCAACCGTCTAAAGGTTTAGCAAACCTTCCCCTTCAGCCAGCTTGGGTATCTCTCCGCGCGAAATCGATTATTCCGTTCCGGTGCCATCCGCAAGCCTCGCCTCTGGCTTCGCGGCGGCCGTGCCATGTCTCGCGGGGCTACCCTCCGCGTGACTGGCGTCGGCACTGTCATTGTAGCACACTTGCAAGGCGAGGGCAAGACCCGTAGACCCGCGCGCCTCGCGCTCCCCTGACACGCATGTCAACCAACCGAGCTCGTCACCCGCGCCGCTCAGCCGGTCACTCAAGTATGACGCTATCGGGGTCCACCGCCGCCGGGTTGAGCAGATAGTGGCCCACATCATTCTCCATGAGGTCCTCGTATCCAGGTGACTCGATGACGATCTCCCTATCCGGATTCTCGCTAGACCACTCGGAGCAAAGCGCCTGTACGGTTGTGAGGTGGCGCCCGACGCGCATCTTCATTGGCTTGCCGGATTCGTCGTAGTCCGTGAAGAGCAGCCCCCGCTTTCCCGCTATCAAGAGAAAATCGTCTTTGCCGTCGATTATCAAACTTTCAGTCTTCGGGCCCGTAGGCTGGTCAAGGAACGGCCCTGACGCCTCAAGCAGGAACGGATACGCGGAGGAGTGATCCGCGATCTCTCTGTGGGTCAACCCATGATAGTTCTGCGGAGACGGCTCCGTGTGGATGTCAAAAAACTCGGAGCTGATGTTGATGCATGCCATGGTCGCGATGGTGATGTCCTTTGTGGGAGCGACTATGCAGTTGGTCACGGGGTAGAGGAGTTCCGCTTCGTGCAGGTCTATCACTATGTCCACTTTCTCCTGCTCGATGAGACGCATCGCCGCGTACGACGTCTTCTCAGTAAGCGTGCCGTTCGCCCTCCCCGGCCAAGTCCGGTTCACGTTCCTTATCTCAACGTAGGAGAGCAGCTGGCCGCTGGGGTAGTGCACGTACACGTCGGGATCGGGCCACTGGTCCAAGGGGTTGGTGACGCGGTCGCCCATCTGGAACGTCCGTTCCCCCCAATCAGTCTTGATGTGGAAATACAGCGGGTAGCCGGACGAAGGCTGAGTCCCCGTGGACCCGCTACGATTAATATGAGGGATTACTATTAGCTTGCCCGCATCCACCTTAGCGTTTTCCACGAGCAGGACGGCGGCCACTATGCCTGAAGACTCGTTCGGGTGACTCCCTCCAAGCACTAGCACGGTGCCTCCCGGCTTTGAGCCCTCCAGGATGAATACGTTGGTGTCGTTAATGGTCCCCTTGAGCGGCGCGAAGTAGTCGCTGAGCTTGGCAACCCTGGTCACACCCGGGCCTTTCACGATGGTTTCCTTGAAGTGCCTGTGAGCGTAAAGCTCGGACCCACCGCCCACGAGCACGATGAGAGCAAGGGCGACGATGATGAGCTTCCCTATGAAGTGCCTGGACATCGGATTCCCTCCCCGCGGTCTGCGTTACTTGATGCGAAGTATCCGAAGGACCAACGGAAGCGCCACGATAGCGTAGAGGGCGGCTTCCTCTAGGTTCTTGGTTTTCATGAAATTCCGGATCACGAGGATAAGCATGTAGCCGACAAGAGCGTAGTACAGGAGAGTTATGACCGACACCCGGTGTCACCTCCAAAATCTAGCGCCGTTAGTATCCTGGAAGTCCCCCCGCCAGTCATAGGGCAAGAAAGCCCAGAGCTTTGCTGAAGACAACCATCATGGTCCCCACGGCCGCCGTCGCGACCCAGGGAAGCCAGGACGTCTTCATGAACGTCGCGTATGAGCCCTTATACCCGACCGTCTGGAACACCAACCTCGCGATGATGGCCGTCGGCGGAAGGGCGTCGCCGAGGAACCAAAGGAGCGACAGCCCCGAGAGAGCGATCACGGGGTCCATGCCGATGGCGTTAAACGTCCAGATGAGCGGGATCCCGAGGACCGCAGCGCCGCCGAACGTGAGGATTCCTTCGGAAACGGGTATTATTATGGGTAGCAAGCAATAGATGAGCACCATCGGCATGCAGATGACCGCCAGGGAGAGAAGCCCCCTCACCCCTGTTGCTGTCATTATCTGGATCAGCGTACCTACGACAGTGCACGTGGCGAGGAGCGGAAGGAGCTGGTGCATCGTGCTCCTGGAAAGCTCGACCACATTGATTCTCTTCGGGCTTACCAGGAGCGCCACCACGGCCGAGATGCTGAATATCAAGGGGAGCCCCAGGATAGGCATTGAATGTGGCCATATTCTGGAAGCCGCAATAAGCCCGAACAGGACCACGAACGGGATTATGACCCTGGCAGGCGTCATTCCCTTCGGGACTTCTGGGAGCTCGGTCACGGTGGATTCCGACGACGTTTCGGATCGTCTGAGCCCGAGAGTGAACACGGTAAACACGCCGAGGACAAGCACAGAGAGGCCAAGCGGAACCTCAAACCCTACATACGGAATGGCCGTGCCAGCGCAGGTCATCATAGCCCACACGTTCACGGGAGGCGCAACCGCAGACAAGCCGGCCAGGAAGAACACTATGGCTGCAACGCGTTCCGGCGAGATGCCCATGAAACTGAGCGCGGACGCAACGGTCCCTCCTACCACAAGCACGGACACGCTCCCGGCCCCGGTGAGAGCCCCTGGGATGAGCATGATGAACATGATCAGCACGAGCGCCAGCGGACGGTTGTTCCGGAACCTTCTGACTATCGCCCTGACCGCGTAGTCCACCGCCCCTGCTTCCTTCATTATGTTCATGAAAACGGTCGCTGTGAAAAAGATAAGGCAGAGGTCCAGATATGTTATGGACCCCTCGGCTATGTGGCGGGCAGGAAACCATATGCCGCCCGCGAACGCGCCCGCAACCGCGGCAAGGAAGATGCTCAGCTCCACCGAGAGCTTGGCGGCGGCTTTGGCAATGACGTACGTCGCGACCATTACGAGAAGCACAATGACGACCTTTGCGAGCATCCCGATTCTCCTTTCTTGCGGTCCTCGCGCGAAGAGGCAAAGGCATAGACGAGCGAAGCATCAAGCGTCTGGCCAGCGTCGGGGCTTATTTCTTGATCCCGAACACCTGCGCCATAAGGTCTGCCATCTCTGTCGTGTTCTTGGCGACCGAGAGCGGTATGCCGTTCTCCTTTGCTATGTTCGTGAACCTGTCATCGAAGTTGCTGGCGCTCATGACCATGAGGTAGTCAACGTATGGAGCCACCGCGTCTATGATCTCTTCTTGCTCGCTGCCTTTCCGGCCCCGCCCGGACTTTCCTTCCACGTGCATTCCGATGAGGAGGATGCCCTTGCTCTTGCAGTAGTTGATTATCTTCTTAAGCCGTGCGACCTCTCCGGCGACGTCAAGTCCCGAGGCGCCCATTCCCTTCAGGCTCGCGCCCATCACGAGGATGACGGTCTTGTAAGGGGCGCCGCTCGCATACTTGCCCAGCTGGTGGGATTCAACGTGCACACCGGGTCCGGGCTTCATGCCCCCGAGGCCAACCCCGGCGGCGATCTCCTTCTCGGTAGGGACGTCAGCCCAGTCGTACGGCAGCTTGATCTTGTCCGCGAGCGCGTTGGCCACGTAGATGCCCGTGCTCTGTCCGGCCGAGACGATTAAGAGAGGCAGCTTGGCGGATGGAATCTCCTGAGCGAGGCATGCCCCCACGCTACCGGCAACTAGCGTTACCAAGACCGCAAACACTAGCACCTTAGCACCATGTTTGGATAGAATACACCGTGTCATTTCAGAATCACAGCCTCCTTAGATTCGGGTAAGCACAATTCGCCCCAGTAGGGCAGGCTAGCAGTCGCACGCCGTTCCGAACACCACGAGGTCCTCGCCCGTGGCGCACCACACATCCCCACGCCTGCTTTCGAGGTAGTCCAGGAAACCGATGAACGCCTGCCACCAAGGGTTCCCGGGGTCGGGCTTCGTGACTGAGGCAGGATGCCATTCGATCACTAGAGCCTTGCCCGTGGCAATGCAGTCATCGAGAACCCTGCACAGAAGGCCTAAGTACTCCTTGGAATTCATCCTCTTCGACGCGGGCACGTCGCAGAGAATGCCACTCGCGCCATCGGGATAGAGCGCCCTGGTAACACCGAATACGCCGAAGCCGTGTTTGGGCGGGAAATAGAGGATGCTATCGAACTCGCCGGGCGCCGAGCCCACGCTCGCCATGAAGTACATAAATCCGAGCTCATCGGCTACGTCCACGCTCGCGTCGTTCCACGTAAAACTCGTTGCCCTGAACCCCTTCGGACGTTTTCCAGTGCAGGCGGTGACCGCGCCGGCGATGGGCTGGGCGAGGCTCAGCTGTTCCTCGTATGAGAGCTTCGAGATGTCCGCATCGACCTTCACGCCGACTTCATAGCCCTTCCCGGCGATCTCCTTCAGATACGCCTGCCACTCTGGCGTGAGGTCCGACCGGCTCACCCATAATGTGGCCCTCAACCCACGTCTCACAAGCTCATCCACCATCGCCCTCACGGGGCCCAGCTCCTCGCCGTCGCTCACCTGGATATTCACGATGGGTTCCGCGGCCGCTGCCGCTGTTGCTACGGGTGCGGCGACAGGCGAATCAAGCAGGCACAGGCCTAGTGCAACTACCACTGCCACCGTCGCGGAAACGAGATTCCGGGAATTCACCCCATCTCCCTCCCCTTGTCGCGTGCTTCCTCGTCGAACGTAGGCGCTACGGGATGCGCGTCGCGCCTCCCTAGGACGGCGAGACGCCCGTTGCCAAGAGGAAAAGGGCCCCGGCCCGCTCCTGCGTGAAGTCACTGCCGAACCGGGGCCCGCTCATGCCCAACCACACAGGCTCGACCCGGGCTACTGCTTGTACCAGTCGCCCGTATCGAACTTGATCATCATCCTCACCCACTCCTCAGGAAGGGTTGGGGTGGTGATCTTGCCGTTTTCCGTGATCGTGAGGGCGTTGTACTTGCACATGAGCTTGTCGAGGAGCGCCCAATAGGCGTCGCGCGCGGCCTCGACGTTCCGGTTGCAGTAGTCGGTCAGGAACTCCACTGCAAGAGCGGGATCCTGCTGATACAGCTGAAGGGCCGCAGCGTCTATGGCCGCCTGGGTCTTGAGCGCGAACCCCTCGTATTGATCGCGAACCGCCTGGATGTCCTTGATGATGTACGAGTACTTAAGGTCCGCGTACGTGCTCACCGTTGATACCGCCCACCAATACGAAGTGCGGGTGAGCGTGTGGTGGTCCCCGGCCTCGGTGTTCAGAGAGCTGGAGATCTTGGTGACGCTGTTATAGAACGGCACGTACGTGCTGGCGTCCGGGTCCGCCGGGGCGTACCAGAGCACTCCACCGATCTCATCGGGGAGGTATGCCCGCGACTGCGTTATTATGCTGTACTCACACCCGGGTATCGCGATCATACGCTGGAACGCGTACCGTTCCCCGTCGATGGGCGGGATCGTGCCCTTCCTGCGAGGATCGCCCCACGGCCCGGCCATGATGCCCTTTGTGGCATCGTAGGGCGTACCCTCATAATGGTCGCGGTTGATCGCGGCGATGTCGGCTATGGAGAGCTTCTTGTCCACAGGAACGGAGAAAGGCAGGTTCTCCTCGTTGAGGGTGCTCGCGAGAGACGGGGCTGCCAGGGTGAAGATGCGCCAGACGCGCCTCGCGCACGTGGCATAGCGAGTAGCGTTGCAGAAGTGCTTCCTCCAGCTGAACGGCTCCCCGCTCGACGGGTCATACCAGCCTTTCTCGATGGCGAACTCCTTTATGCCTGGGCCGTACATGAAGTTCTCGGAGTCGTCCCAATCGATGACGTCGATGACCGCGTTGTTGCAGCACGACGCTATGTGACCATCCGGGACCCTCTCCGCTACCCAGTAGGCGCCGGGGTCACCGCACCCAGGCTCCCAGAGCGGGCCGGGGCCGGAGATCTCGAACAACCACACCTCGTGAGGATCCGACACGGCAAGGGCTTCACCGTTGTCCTTGTAGCCGTACTTCACCGCAAGGTCACCCATGACGCGGATGGCCTCCCGTGCGGTAGCTGCCCGCTCCATCGCAAACATCGAGAGGTTCGTGATGTCCAAGATGCCGTTGCTGTTCTTGGACTCAGGCCGGTTGCTGGTCGTGGTCTCGCTGATGCCGACCTGCTTTTCATTGATCATCCCGAAGATGCCTTTGATGTAGCCGTACGTGTGTTTCACCTGAGGTATGAAAACACCCGTGGATTTCATCGCGTCGTGTATCTGGTACCCGCCCGTGAACTGCGGGAGGAACGGCACCTCGACCGTCGCGCCCTCAGGCCAGTCCTTCGCCGGAACCTTCTCGATCTCGAATGTGCACATGCCGCAGTCCGCGGTCTGGGTTACCGAAGCGGAACCGTCCAAAGACGCCCCTGGCGTAACCAGTATCGTGGTGCATGCAAGCGCGCCGACAGAAAACAGACAGATGGCAACGGCAACAACCGAGGATGTCACCCACATTCTCGAGCGCGCGAACCAGCCGGATTTCGCCATGTTATGCCACCTCCAACCCACTGGAAGGGTCATACGTTCGTGACGCGCGGGCCCTTGACTTGCCCGCGGCACACCCTCTCTCCGTGTGTTCTACATCCCTGCGAGCGGCCCGGGCTACGGGCCATCGCTCACTTCTTGTAATGGTCCGGCTCGTCAAGCTGGATGACTCTCTGGAGCCACGACTCGGGATAACCTATCGTCTTCACCTTGCCGTCTTCAATCATGAAGCCAGCGTTATACTTCCAGATGAGGTAATCGAGCAGCTCCCACCATGCGTCCCGCACGACTTCCACGTTTCTGTTGCAGTACCTCGTCAGGAACTCGACAGCGAGCTTCGGGTCCTGTTTGTAGAGGTTGAGCGCCGCGGCTTCTATGGCCGCCTGAGACTTGAACGCAGCGCCCTCGTACTTCTCCTGCCAAGCATTGATGTCCTTTATCATGTAGGAGTATTTCAGGTCCGCATACGTGCTCACTGCGGAAATGGCCCACCAGTAGGACTTGCGGGTGAACTGCTGCTGCGAGCCGGCTTCGGTGTTCATTATCGGGTTGATCTCGGTCATCGAGGCATAAAGCGGCACGTAGCACGTTGCGTCCGGGTTCGCGGCGCCGTACCACACCAGAGCGCCGATCTCGTCCGGCAGCCAGCCGCGGGATTGTGTGGTGATCGTGTACTCGCATTGAACGGACGAGATCATTCTGTTCCACGCGTACGTCTGGTCGCCGACCTTCCAGGTCTGAGGCTGATACCTGCGCGGGTTGCCCCACGGGCCCGCGGTGATGCTGGTCCTCATGTCAAACTGAGTGTCCTCGTAGTGATCGCGCTGCAGCGCGCAGATGTCCTGGATAGAAAGCTTCCTCTCCGCGGGCACCGAAAATGGCGGATCCGCCTCGCTGAGCTTTGAGGCGAGCGAGGGCGCGACCCTTCGGAAGACCTCGCATACACGCCTGTAGCTGTAGTCGGTCCTGACCGCGCCGTTGAAGTCCCAGCGCCAGTTGAGCGGCTTGCCGCTGGCCGGGTCCCACCAACCCTTCTCTGCCGCGAACTCCCTGATGCCCGGGCCGTACATGAAGTTCTCATGATCGTCGAAATCGATATTGCCGATGATGGCGGAGTTCGCCGACACGGCAACGTGGCCGTCCGGCACCCGCTGCGCCACCCAGAATGCGCCTGGCTCCTCGCTTCCCTGTTCCCACAGGGGACCGGGGCCTACGATCTCGAACACCCAGCACTCCTTGGGGTCAGAGATCGACAGCTCCTCGCCGTTGTCCTTGTACCCGTATTTGACTGCGAGATCGCCCATGATCTGCACGGCCTCGCGAGCGCTCGACGCGCGCTCCATCGCGAGAACCGACAAGTTAGTTATGTCAAAGAACCCGTTGGGGTTGCGGAATTCGCGACGCCCGCCTATTGTTGTCTCCCCTATCCCAACCTGCTTCTCGTTGATCACGCCGAAAAGGGCCATGATATAACCGTAGGTGTGAGGCACCTGCGGAATCTTGTTCCCGGTCGGATTCATTGCCACCTCATGAAGTTGATACCCGTTGCTGTATTGGGGCAGGTTGAGCACGTCGACCATGGAACCAGGCTCCCAGTCTTTGGCGGGCACTTTCCAGATCTGGAACGGGCTCGAGCCGCTGTCACACGTATGTGTGACCGAGGCCGACCCGTCCACCGAGGCCCCAGGGGTCACCAATATCGACGTGCATGCAAATGCGGCGAGAGAGAATACCGCCGTCGTGAGGATCATGACGATCGGGACGATGCAGGCCTTGCGCCATATCCAACCTTTCTTCTTCACCATCTTGCAGTCCTCCTCCGTTACGCCGTGTTGAACAATGCGTCAGCTGTTCCCGTCCCTCTTTGGCGTCCGCCGCTTTTGAACGGCGAGCGTAACTTGAGCTTGATGCGTTAGACGCCCTTGCGTGCGTCGTGCGACGACAGCGCAAGCGACGTTGCTAGGCCTCATATCACCTCCCAACGGGTGGTTTCCCGACGAAATCGGCAGCTGAACCCACCTATCGATGGGCAACTAGCCCAGGGTATAGCTTTTTAGATTCTCCAAGCTATGCCCGACTCCTGCTAAATGCGAGATAAAAAACCAGTAAAGGTAGAAAGGAGATGTACAAGGAACGTGAAGCCATCACGGAACCGAATGGAACCGAACGGCTTCCCAAGCGCTGCTCGATCGACATCTTGAGTCAGCAGGAAACGGCCTGTACTGAGGCGAAATGGTTTTTGTGGAAGGAGCGCGAGGTCAGAGTGGCTTTTCTTGCATTCTTGTGCGCAGGCGTAGCGCTCGCGGGTTTCGTGGAGTACTGGAGCCACACCAGGCGAGTGCTTGTGATCCCCATCAGGGTTCATGTGAACGGGACGCGGGGAAAATCCACGACAACTCGCTTGATAGCCGCAGGGCTTCGCGCAGGGGGGCTCCGCGTGGTAGCCAAGACCACCGGCACGGCAGCGAGACTCATCTTGGAAGACGGATCGGAGCTGCCTGTGCGCAGACGTGGTCGGGGACGGGGAAACATCGCCGAGCAGATGAAGACGGTGGCGCTCGCGGCAAAGCGCAGGGCGGACGCCCTCGTACTGGAGTGCATGGCCCTCGAACCGGAAAACCAGTGGGTCTCCGAGCATAGGATGATCCGGTCCACGATCGGAGTGATCACGAATGTCCGAGACGACCACTTGGACGTGATGGGCCCCCGGCTGCTCGATGTGGCCCGGGCACTTTCGCTTACCATACCTCGGGAAGGATGCCTCGTGACGGCCGAGAACGCGTTTCTGGATGTCTTCATGGAGCGAGCGCGGGCGCTCGGAACCTCGGTACACGTCGCGGACGCGTCCGAGGTCCCCGATGAGGTGAACGCGGCCTTCTCATACGTGAGCTTCAAGGAGAACGTCGCGTGCGCGCTCAAAGTGTGCGAGCTCGCGGGGGTCGCGCGGGATGTGGCCATTTCCGGCATGCTCAGCGCACGGGGCGATCCTGGTGCAATGAGAGTGCTGAGAATCCCTCGAGGAAGCGGCGACTATGTTCTGGTAAACGCATTCGCCGCCAACGATTACACGTCCACCATGCTCATATGGAGGATGATCGTGGAAGGGAGCATCCTGCGCGACGTCGGCGAAGGTATGCCCGTCGCGGTCGTGATGAACAACCGCGCGGACCGCATTCCAAGGATCCGCGAGCTCTCCAGGCTCGTGGCGTGCGAGGTCCGACCGCGGTACGTCTTTCTGATAGGCGAGGCCGCGAGGATTGCCGAGGCCGAGCTCGCCAGGAGCGGAATGGACCTGCGCCGGGTGGTGGACGTCTCATCTCTGGACGATCCCCGCTCGGTGCTGGACAAGATCGAATCCCAGGTTCCGGGGGGCGCAGTGCTCTTTGCGGTAGGAAACACGAAGGGCATGGGGCAACGACTAGCTGAGTTCTTCGAACGAGACGGTGAGACGCTGTGACCATCGCGTTATCGATTGGAATCGGACTTATCGCAAGCTTCCTGTTCACCGAGATCACAGGCTTGTACGGCGGCGGACTGGTCGTCCCGGGTTACCTCGCCCTCTACCTGGATCAGCCCACGCGAGTGGGCGCAACCCTGCTCCTGGCGGGCATCACTTACGCGGTCGTCTGGGTGCTGTCCCATGCTATCATCCTGTACGGACGCCGAAGATTCATGGCCATGGTGCTGACGGCGTTCTGGCTGGGCTGGTTGGCCGTCAAGCTCGGCGTATGGATCCCCGGTGCGAGCCAGGAAGTCAGGGCCATTGGATACATCATCCCCGGCCTCATCGCTAACGACATATCCAAGCAGGGCGCTATCCGGACATTCGCATCTGTCCTTCTCCTGGCGGCAGTCGTCCGTCTCGCGCTGGTTTTGGTGAGGTGATCGCGCCGACATGCCTGCTTGGGGGATGAAACGCGGCCGGGTATCAGTGGTGTTCCTGTTAGTAGCGGCCGTTGTGGCGACCGCCGGGGTCTGGGTCGCCCGCACGTCCGTTCGCGACGGGACAGCGCCGCGTCCTTACCATGACGCGCAGGTTGAGGCTGCGAACCTCATGATGCGGTGCACTGCCGCCATAAGGGAATACCGCCTTTCTCTGGGAATCCCCATCGACCGCGACCTCGACCCGAACGAGACGGGGCTCATCGGAGGCGAGTTCACGGAGATCACGACGACCGCCGGGAACCTCGAGGCCAAGCGCACTGCGACTAACCCGGCTTTCGCAGCTCTCATGGTAAAGTTCTTCAAAGAAGCCGGCCTCGAGCCCGGGGACGTCGTCGCGGTCGGGGCGAGCGGTTCGTTCCCTTCACTCATCTTAGCCACGTTGTCAGCTGCGCGCGTCCTCGGCCTGCGGCCCATAACCATATACTCGATAGGCGCTTCCACGTATGGCGCGACCTTGCCTAACTTGACATTCGTGGACATGCTGGCGCGCCTGAACGAAGAGGGACTCATCCCGTACAAGTTGGCAGCCGTGTCCCTGGGAGGTGACAAGGACGCCGGCGAGGGCACCCTTTTCGGCGAGGGGAAGCGCGTGATGGAAGAGATAGCGGCACGCGCAGGCGTGCCCCTGATCAGAGAAGATACCGTGAGCGGGAGCGTTCGGCGAAGACTCGAGGTGTACAGGAAACTGGCCGCGGGCGAGCCAATAAGGTGCTTCGTGAACATAGGGGGGGCCACGCCGAACTACGGGAACACCCTCACATCGCTGGATTTCCCCAACGGGCTCGTCGTGCACCCCCCTGTCATGTCACAAGCCCCCGACCGCGGGCTCATCTTCGAGTTCGCGGCCGCAGGCGTGCCCGTGATCAACCTACTTGACGTCCGCGGTCTCGCTCTGAAAAACGGGCTCCCCATCGACCCCGTGCCGCTCCCTCCAATCGGCACGGGACGAGTGTACGAAACCACGGGATACTCACGGGTCGTGGCCCTGGTCGCGCTTGTCGCGAGCTGCGCGGCGATCTGGGCCGGGACGGCGGCCTGGAAACCCTGAGACGCCGCGGCTCGGCTGCAAAGCCGATGACCGGCAGGACAGGAGGCCGGGCGGGACATCAGTCTCGGTCGAAGCCGTATCGCGCTGCAAGCTCGCCCCCGACAGCCCGGACCGCGGAGGCGAACTCGGCCCTATGGGCAAGCGCCTCCCGGAAGCGTGGGAGCTTTTCGGGCAGGCGGCGCTTCATCGCGGCAGCCAGCGACGCTGTCATGGGTGGGTAGAAATTGAACGGGTCCAGACTCACGTACGAAGCGCCAGAGTCTCTGGCCCGTGCGTAGATCGGCTCGAGCTGTTCCCAAAGTTCACTGATCCCTGGGATGGCAGGAGCAATGAACACCCACGTTCTCAGCCCTGCTGCCGACAACTTCTCTAGTGCCGCGAATCGCCTTGAAGGAGGAGACGCTCCAGGCTCCAGCGCCCGAGCGATCTCGTCGTCCGCTGTGCTGATGCTGAAGCCCACCTCGACCCAGGAAATGGCACCGAGAATGTCCATGTCGCGGGTAACGAGGTCGGACTTGGTCAGGATGGAAACCTGGGCGGGGCTCATCGACATCTCAGCCAAGCACGCCCGCGTAAGCCTGGTCTTGCGCTCAACGGGTTGATAGGGATCCGTTACGCTAGATAAGAGAATGACTCCGCGGTTCACCCGTCGCAGTGCGCGCCGCAGTGCTGCCGGAGCGTTCGCCTTGATGTCGACGAAGCTCCCCCACGGTTCCTGACGACCCCTGAACCGGCTCACGATGCATGGCGCATAGCAATACACGCAAGCGTGGGCGCATCCCACGTATGGGTTAAGGGAAAAGTCCACGCCAGGGATCCCGGACTTGGTCAGGATCGACTTGCATTCGATTTCTCTCGTCGTCGGCACCATACGACACCGACTCCCTCGTCTACCGGCTTGCTCTCCGGGGGCGTTGCTGACGTGCCGCATCGTCACCGCACGTCGGCCAAGCATCATGTTCAGCTTCAGCGCCGCGTCCAGCGTCGCCGGCGCGTGGCAGAACGAGCCTCGCCGTGGCCTCGTCGTGGGTGCAGCCGTTCCGCTCCTGCAAGGGCAGGAGCACGGCGGCGGCGACGGACGCAGGGGCCCTAGGTTGCCGGTGTTGCGCTCCGGGGACGGCGCGCTTGCGGCGCGCCTCGTTCGAATTTGGCGCGCGAGATAGCCAAATTCTCCACGCCCCGTCGTGCAAGCACCGGCAGCCCTAGGCAGGCCCCCCTCCGCCGGAAAACAGTGCGGACTTTTGGCGACATACTTGGGCGCAAACAGCGTTGCGGCCCCCTGGAGGCTATGCTGACGGTGAGGCACGTGCGTCAAGGGGCGACCGTGGACCGTGCGGGGTACACCAGATGTGACGCGATGTGACGCCAATGCGTGGGGCGCGCGACACATGGTGTTATCGCGAACGCGAATAGCATCACGTACATAAATAGTGGCGGAGGAGGTGGGATTCGAACCCACGAGGGCCCAGAGGACCCTGGCGATTTTCAAGACCGCTCCCTTAAGCCAGCTCGGGCACTCCTCCGCAGGCCCTGCTGGGAGATGGACGAAAGGCCTCTCCCGACACGACGATTATACCACGCACGGCCTTCCCAGGGCAAGGAGCACGCCGGCGCGCGGCACCGAGCCCGCCAGCCAGCGCAGCGCGCGGCGCAGACGGGCACGTGCCCGGCGCGAACCCTCTTTCTATCCCTTCGCGATGCGTTCGAGGCCGTCCATGTACGGTCGAAGGGCCTTCGGGACGATCACCGATCCGTCCGCCTCCTGGTAGTTTTCCAGGATGGCGGCAAAGGTGCGGCCCACCGCGAGCCCAGACCCGTTCAGCGTGTGCACATACTCGGGCTTGGCGCCCGGGGCGGGACGGAACTTGATGTCCGCACGTCTCGCCTGGAAGGCCTCGAAGTTGCTGCACGACGAGATCTCCACGTACCGTCCGTAACTCGGCATCCAGACCTCCGGATCATATTTCTTCGCGGCTGCGAAGCCGACGTCGCCCGTACACATCATGACGACCCGGTATGGCAGCTCAAGCCGCTTCAGGACATCCTCAGCGTCGTGTACGAGCTTCTCGAGCTCGTCGTAGGACGTTTCAGGCCTTACGAACTTCACGAGCTCAACCTTGTCGAACTCATGCTGCCTCACAAGGCCCCGAGTGTCTCGTCCGGCGGACCCCGCCTCCGCGCGGAAGCACGCCGTGTAGGCCACGTGGTATATGGGAAGCTCGCTCGCCTCGAGGATCTCGCCCCGGTAGAGGTTCGTCACAGGCACCTCGGCCGTGGGGATCAAGTAGTAATCAGTGCCCTCGCAGCGGAACATGTCCTCGGCGAACTTCGGGAGTTGGCCCGTCCCTATCATGCTCTCGCGGTTCACAAGAAACGGCGGGTAAACCTCGGTGTAGCCGTGCTCTTTGGTGTGGAGGTCGATCATGAACGCAATGAGCGCCCGGACCATGCGCGCGCCCGCTCCACGGAACACGGTGAACCTCGCGCCGGTTATCTTGGCGGCGCGCTCGAAATCAAGAATGCCGAGGTCAACGCCGAGCTCCCAGTGGGGCTTGGGCTCGAAGTCGAACTTCCTAGGTGTGCCCCACCGGCGGATCTCGACGTTCTCTGACTCGTCCTTGCCGGTCGGGACCGACGAGTGCGGGATGTTAGGGATCGCGAGAAGGAGCGACGTGAGCTTTTCATCCAGCGCCCTCACCGAGTCATCCATCTCCTTGATCTTGGCGGACACGTCGCGCATCTCCAGGATGGCGTCGGTAGCGTCCCCCCCGCTCTTCTTGACCCGGGCGATTTCGTCGGAAACCTCGTTCCGACGCTTCTTCAGCTGCTCGACCTCGTAAATGAGCTTGCGCCTTTCCTCGTCTACGGCAAGCACCTCGTCGAGAACGGCGTCGTCTTCCCCGCGCCGAGCGAGGGCGTCCCGCACGATCTCAGGGTTTTGTCGTATGAGCTTGATGTCCAGCATGTTCATCCCTCCGTTGTCTATCCGCTACCAATCCACTAGTCTGCTGTTCCTGTTCCCGCTGCTTTCCCACTGCTCACAGCCGCGCACGCCGTCAGGCGCGAGGCCGCGCCGCGTGCTCCCGCTTACACGCTTCCCCTCCGCCAGGCCCGACCCCGTGCGTTGCCCGACGCGGCGTGCCGTGCGGCGACGCTGCGTGCTGCTGCGGGCCGCGTCAACCTCGCGTTGGTCGCCCTAGCGCTGGTCACGGCCTTCGAAGGCCCGGGAACGCGATGACACCGCGCACGGCGGATGTAAAAAGCCCCTCGCCCCCTGGGACAAACCCATGGGGACGAGAGGCTTGTGCTCCCGCGTTGCCACCCCGATTGGCCGGAGGCGTAGGCGACCACGCCACGCCCGCTCGACCCTCTCAAGAAGCGTTAACGGGCAAACCCGGCAGGGCATACTCGGCGCCCATGCGGCGCGCCTTTCAACCCGCGGCTCTGAGGTGGATTCGGCGGGCCTGCGCGCCGGTTCACACCAGACCCGGCTCTCTTCAGCGGGAGGCCTGACGCCTACTTGCCCTCGTCATCGCCTTGGCTCGGACCGTCTTTAGGATCATCTCTTGCCTGTTCCGAATTCGCGTTGCGCGTTTGTATATCCGATTATAACACCCGGACGCCCGCGAGACAACCCTTGACCATCTTGACCGCGCCCGCTCGGCGCGACCGGGGCGCGAGCGCGAGGGTCCGTTGCCAGAACGCACGCCCGTGCCTCGCCGCCACTCGGCTGTTGCGCTGGCTGGCACAGGAACTTAGGCCATGCCCGCCCGCGCCAGAAGGGCCTCCCAGTTGCGGTCGATGTCGGCCTGGATCTCCTCGATGATGTGCTCGTTCTCCGGCCGGAAGAGATGGCGGAATCGTCCCTGCTTCTCAAGCCATCCGCGCACGGGCTTCTTCTCCCTGGGCTTGTGGGTGATGCGCCACGTGCCGTTTTCGACCTCGTACAACGGCCAGAAGCATGTCTCCACGGCGCCCCGCATGATCTCGATGGTCTCGGACGGATCGAACTGCCACCCGAGCCTGCACGGCGCAAGGACGTTGATGAACGCCGGGCCCTTCACCGCAAGCGCCTTTTGGACCTTGGTGACGAAGTCGTTCCAGTGACTCGGCACCGCCTGCGCAACGTACGGGATGTTGTGGGCCGCCATGACCGCGGTCAGGTCCTTGCGGAACTGCGTCTTCCCGGGAATGACCTTCCCCGCGGGGCTTGTGGTCGTGGATGCACCCTTGGGAGTCGCGCTCGACCTCTGTATGCCCGTGTTCATGTAGGCCTCGTTGTCGTAGCAAATGTAGACCATGTCATGCCCGCGCTCCATCGCCCCGGACAGCGACTGGAACCCAATGTCGTAAGTGCCGCCGTCGCCGCCGAAGGCGATGAACTGGATATCCTGCGTTATCTTGCCCTTCTTCTTGAGCGCCCTGTACGCTGCTTCCACCCCGCTGATGGTGGCGGCGGCGTTTTCGAACGCGTTGTGGATGAACGGAACCCTCCACGACGTGAAGGGATATATCGTCGTCGTCACTTCGAGGCACCCGGTGGCGCACCCGACAACAACAGGGGTGTCAACGGCTTTCAACGCCTGCCTCACGGCTATCGGAGCGGCGCAACCCGCGCAAGCACGATGCCCGCCGCACAGGAGTTCTTCCTTCTTCGTAAGCTCCCTCAAGTTTGCCATTCCTGCCGCCTCCTATTCCCTGACCCCGAGGTAAGTCACGGGCGACGCGATCTTGCCCGTCTCGGCGATCTTGGCAAGATCCCAGAATACCCCGGCTATCTGCTCGGTGTCGATGTCCCTGCCGCCGAGGCCGTAGATGTAGTTCACCATCTTCGGCCCGGGCGCGTCATACATGGCGGATCGCACGTCCACGAACACGGGCCCACCCATCGTGGAGAGGCCGTCTGCCCTGTCGAGAACAGCGATGGCCTTCTTGCCTGCAAGCGCCGCCACTATCTCCTCGTGCGGGAACGGCCTGAAGAGCCTTATCTTCAGTAAGCCTGCCTTCAAACCCTTATCTCTCAGGTCGTCAACGACCACCTTCGCGGTTCCTGCCGCAGAGTTCAGCACGACCACAGCCAGCTCGGCGTCGTCCAGCCTGTATGCCTCGAAGAGACCATAACTCCTGCCGGATATCTTGGCGAACTCCTTCGCCACGTCCAGCACCACGTCTTTTACGTGCGTCTGGGCCTCAGCGAGCTGACGCCGGTGCTCGAAGTACCAGTCAGCGAAGTCCAGCCCCCCGAATGTGGCAGGGTTGTCCACGTCGAGAAGCGAGTGCTTGGGGGTTCGCTGGCCAATGAAGCTGCGCACCACGCCGTCGTCGAGAAGCTCGGCGTTCTCCATGCCGTGGCTCACGATGAAGCCGTCCATACAGACCATGGTGGGAAGCTGAACATCCGGATGCTCCGCGATCCGTACCGCCTGAATCAGGTTGTCGTAAGCTTCCTGCGCGTTCTCGGAATAGAGCTGGATCCACCCGGAATCGCGCGCTCCCATTGTGTCGCTATGGTCGCAGTGGATGTTGATGGGCGCTGACAACGCCCTGTTCACGACCGGCATCACGATGGGAAGCCTCAGACCGGCTGCGATATACAGCATCTCCCACATGAGAGCGAACCCTTGCGACGAGGTAGCGGTCATCGCCCTTGCACCCGCCGCCGACGCGCCGATCGTCGCGCTCATGGCCGAGTGCTCGCTCTCCACGGTGACGAACTCCGTATCAACATCCCCGTCTGCCACGAAAGTGGAGAAGATCTGGACGATCTCGGTTTGCGGAGTTATCGGGTAGGCAGCCACCACGTCAGGGTTGATCTGACGCATCGCCTGCGATACAGCTTCGTTTCCGGTAATCGCCACTTTCTTCATCACTTTCCACCAGCCTTCCCGCTGCTCTTTGAACGGCACCCGCACCCCGCGCCCGCGGGAGCACCCGTCTCAGCGCTTCCAGAGCCCTCAGGCCTCTCAGCCTCGAGCTCCGTCTCGAGGCGCATATCTATGCACTTCGCAGGGCACTCATGGGCGCATATCCCACAGCCCTTGCAATGCTTATAGTCGATGCCGATCATCTTGCCCTCGCGCACCAGAATGGATGAGTCAGGGCAGTAAATCCAGCATGTCATGCAGTGCCTGCACTTCGCCTCGTCCCAGACAGGACGGTAGGTTCGCCAGTCGCCGGTCTCGTACTTGTCCGCGCTGCCGGCCTCCAGGATAAGCCCGCCTATCGGCACGTCCTTCCAGCCCTTTACTTTTCCATTAGCGCTCATTACTCCGACTGCACCTCCTGGTAGGCCCGCTCGATGGCCTTGATGTTGCCCTCGATGACCTCAGGCTTCGACCTGAACTTCATCTCAAGCTTGTGCCGAGTATCAGCTATGAACTCCTCCAGCGTCATAAGGCCTGTCGCCCTTATTAGGGCACCCATCATCGGGGTGTTTGGAATGGCCCGGCCGATGGTGTCGATGGATATCTGCGTGGCGTCAACGGTGAAAACCTTGCCGCTTTTCACCTTGAGCCTCGTCCGCATCTCTGCCGGAGAAAGATTCGTGTTCACAAGATAGATCCCGTCTTCCGGCACCCCCGACGTCACGTCGTTCTTCCCGATCAGCGTCGGGTCAAGGACCACTACTATCCTAGGGTTCGACACGTGGCAGTGCATCCTCACGGGCTCGTCGCTGATCCGGTTGAATGCCAGCACGGGCGCGCCCATCCGCTCGGGGCCGTACTCGGGAAAGGCTTGAATGTACTTGCCCACCGACGCGGCCGCCTCGCCCAGGAGGATGGCGGCGGTCTTCGCCCCTTGGCCACCCCTCCCATGCCAGCGAATCTCGAGAACCTGTGCCATAGCTCGTCCCCCTCACATATGAATTTGTCACGCGCCCCGAGCCGCGGACCCATACCCACGAGAACCCGGAGCCCGAAGCGCCCGAACGTGTTTTGCGCCCTACCTATTTTAGCATAGAAGTCCAGAACGCGCAGCACTATCTACAACTTTGCGATAGTATGAGACCGCGTGAAAGTGACCAAGGCTGCGGACGGGCGATACTTGGGGCTTTGTGTCGTGCAAGGTCGATCCATGACGATCCGTAGTGCACCAGCTATTTACTTCGTAGCCAGGCTATGCTAGAATTCCTTTTGGACGCCCGTTAACGCCTGAATATGGCGCCATAAGTTTTCGTTTCGCTTCTTGACAGCGTGGGCTTGCCGGTGCTTGCACGACGCGGCGGGGAGGATTCGGCGGTCTCGTGCCGCGCCGAATTCGAACGAGGCGCGCCGGAAACGCGCCGTCCCCGGAGGGCAAGGCCGGCAACCCTGGGGAGGAACCCTCCGCCGAGAAGTGGCGCGAACTCTTGGCGACATACTTAGGGCACCGGCAAGGCGTTCTGATTCGAGTTTTCGAGTTTTCGAGTTGCAGAATTCCTACTACGCCGAGGGGCTGGCAAGGACATGAAGATGAAGGTCAAAGACGTTGAGACTCTCGAACCTGTCACGGCAGCGCCCGGGGCAGGTCTTGAGGGGCTCGCGCCCTTGGTGACCGACCGGGGCATTGTGTATGTCGTTTCGCAGACTAACGAGCTATTGGGCGTGGTCACAGGGAGCAAGCTAATATCCGCACTGACCTCGGGATATGCGAAGGGCGCCACCGCTCAAGACGTGATGATTCCCGCGAGCAGCTTTCCAAGCGTTGATCCTGAAACCGACCTCCAAGCAGCCGCAGGCCTTTTTGAAAGCTCGTGTGTCCCCGAACTGCCGGTAGTCGAGAATGGGATGCTGGTAGCCTCCCTGCCTCAGCGGTCCGTGCTCATGACTTTCTCCAGCGAAGCGGCCTTATCAAAGAGTGCTCGTTACCACGAGCAGCGAGCCCTTGCCATCCTTCGTTCCCTGCACGAGGGGCTTATCGTGATAGACAAGGACCTCATCATCCAGGAGTTCAACCCGGCAGCGGAGAGACTCATGAATGCGAGGGCCGCGGACAGGATCGGCCAGAAGGCCGTGATGGTAAGCCGGGACGAATCACCAATCTTCGAGGTCATGAAGACTGGCAAGGCCAGGTACAACGTAATGACACCGCTTGCTGACGGACGCGTCTTTTCCGTAAACTACGTGCCTCTCGTGGAAGACGGCACGGTGCAGGGGATCATCGAGACCTTCCACGACATCACAGAGCAGGAAGAGCTTCGCTCCCAGCTCGTCAACTCCAGGGACGAGCTCGACAGGGCGTTCGCGCTTACCCTCCCGAACTCAAGGGTGGAACACAAGCTCAAGCATACGCCCGAGTACAGAGACAAGTACGACCCCGAGACCGGTCTCATCACCGTGACCGAGGTCATCGAAGATGGCAACTACAAGCACGTGGTCAACGCGCTCAAGGTCCTCGCGGACCTCAACTCCAAGGGCATTATGTCGCTCCTAGGCATCAGCAAGGATGTCCTCGTCCAGAGCATAATCTTTCACGACCTCGGCAAGTCTCAACCCCAGCTAGAAATAGGGCAGACTGTGGATCCGAAGAAGGTCTTCGAGTACAGTCCCGCGCATGCGGCCCGGAGCGCCGACATCGCAGCCCACTTCTATCATAAGGATCAGGACGTGATCTGGCTGGTTCGTTACCACCATCACAGAGAGGAAGAATTGCCGCTGGATTTCCCACGGCACTTGATGCCAATGCTGAGGCTGCTGCAGCTCGTGGACGGTCTTTCCGCAGCTCTCACCCGCCGCAACGCCACGATAAAACTGGACGTCGAAGGCACGAGAGTGACCGTGCATGAGCGCAACGGCCACCCGGATTTCAACAAGTCTAGGGTGGTCGACCTTTTCACGGGCGAGAGCACGGTGATCAACGTCGACTGAAATGTCGACCGGAATGCCGGCTGGGCTGAAATGTCGAATGTCGACTGAAATCGCACGCGCCGGCTCCCCCACGCGGGGAGGGCCGGCGCGCTCGCGTTAAAAGTCCTCGGGCCCCTCTGCACATGGACACGGCCCGAGCCAGGCTAAAGCCGACATGAACGGAATCGAATGCACGGTCACACCGCATTCGCTTCCCTCACGCGCCTCCCGCACACGCCCCGGGCTTCAGGCCACAAGGGTCATATGTCCGGATAAAGGGGGAAGCGGTCCGTAAGGCGCGCAACCTTTGCGCGAGCAGACTCAATGATCGCGTCGTCCCCCGGCTTGTCGAGCACCTCCGCGATGATGTCAGCGATCTCCTCCATCTCAGCCTCCCGCATCCCTCTCGTGGTGACGGCGGGGGTGCCGAGGCGTATTCCGCTCGTTACAAACGGCTTCTCGGGATCAAACGGTATGGTGTTCTTGTTTACGGTGATGCCGACATCGTCGAGGAGCTTCTCCGCCCTTTTGCCGGTAAGCCCTTTCTCCGCCACGCTCACCAGCATGAGATGGTTATCTGTGCCGCCCGAGACGATCCGAAACCCGCGACGCGAGAGAGCAGCGGCCAGGGCCGAAGCGTTCCTGACCACCTGCACCTGGTAGGCGCGGAACTCCGGGGTCATGGCCTCCTTGAGCGCAACGGCCTTCGCTGCGATCACGTGCATGAGAGGCCCGCCCTGGGTACCCGGGAAGACAGCTTGATCGATGTCTTTCGCAAACCGAGCCTGGCAGAGTATGAGGCCCCCGCGCGGTCCGCGGAGGGTCTTGTGCGTGGTGGTGGTGACGAACTCCGCATACGGGACTGGGTTCGGGTGCACGCCCGCCGCTACGAGCCCCGCGATATGAGCCATGTCCACCATAACATACGCGCCGACCTCGTCAGCGATCTGGCGGATCCGCGCGAAATCGATGAACCTCGGATACGCGCTTGCCCCCGCGACTATCATTCGCGGCTTGTGCTCCCTCGCAAGCGCGTGAAGCGCGTCGTAATCTATGGTCTCCGTCTCCCTGGAAACCCCGTAGGGCACGAAGTTGAAGTACTTGCCCGAAAAGTTGAGAGGGTGGCCGTGGGTCAAGTGTCCGCCGTGGGAGAGGTCCATGCCGAGCACCGTATCGCCGTGGGACAGCACCGCGAAATAGACCGCCGTGTTGGCTTGGGCACCAGAGTGCGGCTGGACGTTGGCGTGCTCAGCACCGAAAAGCGCTTTCGCCCGCTCGATAGCGAGTTTCTCGACCACATCCACGAACTCGCATCCACCGTAGTAACGCCTCCCGGGGTATCCCTCGGCGTACTTGTTGGTCAACGTTGACCCCTGTGCCTCCATCACCGCCCTGCTGGTGAAATTCTCCGATGCTATCAGTTCGATCTTTCGCCTCTGGCGCCAAGTCTCCCGTTCGAGGGCCTCCGCGACTTCCGGGTCGACGGACCTCACGATATCATACATGTCTGTGCCCCTCCCACGTAGAAGTACACTGCCCGCTTCAGGCCCCACCAAGCATGTCACCAAGAGCTCGCGTCGCGCACTCGTTACGCTCTGCCCGCCAACATGTCAAGGAAATATCGGTGGAGCCTCGTGTCGGACGTTACCTCCGGATGGAACGCACACGCGAGGTGCCGCCCCTGCCGGGCGAGCACGATCTTGTCATCGAACCTCGCCAGCACATCAACGCCTCGACCGACCGAAAGGATGTAGGGCGCCCGGATGAATACAGCACGCATGGGAGGGCCCCCGACCGCAGGTATCTCGATGTCGGCCTCGAAACTGTCCACCTGTCGCCCGAAGGCGTTCCGCTTCACCACGAAGTCCATGAGGCCCAGGCAGATCTGGTCGGAACCCGAGACCTCACGAGAGAGAAGAATGAGCCCGGTGCACGTGCCGAATACACCGAGGCCCCGGGCTGCTTGGTTTCGGATCTCCTCCACGAACCCGAACCGCTCCATCAGCTTTCCCACGGTCGTGCTCTCGCCGCCTGGTATGATAAGGCCGTCCAGCCCATCCACCTGCTCCTTGTACCTGACCTCCACCGCGTCCGCGCCCGCTGCCGCGATCATGCTCAAATGCTCCGCCACGTCACCCTGAAGCGCCAAAACTCCTACCTTCACCCCTGCGACCTCCTGCCACTAGCCGCTGCCGTCGCACTAGCCGCTACCGTCAATGCACGCAAAGCTCGGTGCAATCGAACCTTCAGACAGAGCCGGTGCTATGACCCTCTTGCCCAATCGCGCCCCGGTGGCCGCAGGCCACAGGCCACCCCACCGGCCACGACGGGTGAGGTTCTCGCTCCGCGAGCGAGCCCGCGCCGCAAGTCACCAGCCTCTCACCTGCAACCTCTCCTCTTCCTTCAAGGACGCAGCGGCGAGACCCTTCATCGGTTCACCGATGCCGCGGGACACCTTCGCGAGGATGTCCGGGTCGTTGTAATGAGCCGTCGCATCCACGATGGCGCGCGCCCTGGCCGCCGGGTTGTCGGACTTGAATATGCCCGAACCCACGAAGATCCCGTCCGCCCCCAGCTGCATCATAAGAGCGGCATCCGCGGGAGTCGCGATGCCACCGGCAGCGAAGTTCACCACGGGGAGCTTGCCTTCCTTCGCAACCTGCACCACAAGCTCGTATGGGGCCTGCATCTCCTTGGCTGCCGCCATTAGCTCATCTTCGCGCATCGAAGTAAGCCTGCGTATCTCGCTCATTACCCGCCTCATATGTCGCACGGCTTCGACGACGTCGCCCGTGCCGGCCTCGCCCTTCGTGCGAATCATCGCCGCGCCTTCTCCGATCCTTCGCAGGGCCTCCCCCAGGTTACGGCAACCGCAGACGAACGGCACCTTGAACTGGTGCTTGTCTATGTGATGCTCCTCGTCGGCTGGTGTCAGGACCTCGCTCTCGTCGATGTAATCTACGCCCAGAGCCTCAAGGATCTGCGCCTCAACGAAATGCCCGATCCTGCATTTGGCCATGACCGGGATTGTGACAGCTTCCATGATCGCCTCGATTATGGCGGGGTCGGACATCCTTGCCACGCCGCCCTGCGCCCTGATATCGGCGGGCACGCGCTCCAGTGCCATGACAGCAACTGCGCCGGCATCCTCGGCGATCTTCGCCTGCTCGGGGGTGGTGACGTCCATGATCACGCCACCCTTGAGCATCTCCGCAAGGCCTTTCTTGACGGTAAACGTTGCCTTTTCAACCATCCGTTCGTCCCTCCATCAGCTTGTGGCTCATTCCCCCATGCAATTCTACTACACGAGTTTCCGAGACACAAGCGCCTGGAAACCACGATCTCCCAGAGCATGAGACGAGGCGAGGGATGGCTTGAAGAGTGGAGTCGGGCACAGCGCGCCGCCTTACATCCTAAGTTAAGTATCAAGTATCGCTCCGTGAGTCCTCGTCTCCTCCTTTGGGCGGCGTTCGGGTTGCCGCCGGCCCCTGCACGACGGGGCGCCCGGAATTCGGCTATCTCGTGTGCCGGATCCGAACGATGCGAGCCGAGAGCACGCCATCGCCGCGGAGCGCAAGGCCGATAGGTAGCCTTAGGCAGGGGACGCTCGCGCCGCAGAGCAGCGCGAACTGCCGACGATGCACTCAGTCCCAGAGTCGGCAGCCTAAGGGGGCCGCATATTCATGCCACCCGGACGGAAACTTAACTCAAGGGGCAAGCAAGGCAAGTGCGTCAACGTCAGGGCGAGCCTAGGTTTGCCGGTGTTGCCCTCGGGAACGGCGCCCTGGCAGGGCACCCTCACAGAATGCGGCCCACCGCGTCGGGCCGGACGGACGGGTGGCCGGGTTTTGACACCCACCGCGCAGCGACCGTCAACCGCTCCCAAGAGTCGCAAGCGTTCCTGACCTCGCGCCTAACAAGGCCGCAACCGCAGACAGGAGAGAGCGTGGATATGTCCGACACGTTCTTCAACCTCTTCTGGATCCTTCTCCTGGTGTGGAGCCTCCTCTCGCCCCTCTTCGGAAGGCGAAGGATCGAGCTCGCAAGGCTGCACATCCTCAACTCCCTCTCACGCAAGAGGAGATCGCGGGTCATAGCCATGATCCACCGCATGGAGGCAATCAGCTTCCTCGGCATCCCGATCTCGCGCCACATCGACATCGAGGATTCGGAACAGGTGCTAAGAGCGATCCGCCTCACGCCAGACGATGTCCCGATAGATATCATCCTCCACACACCGGGCGGTCTCGTGCTCGCCGCGGAGCAGATCGCCCACGCGATCGCGGGCCACAAGGCGAAAGTAACTGTGTTCGTGCCGCACTACGCGATGTCTGGCGGGACGCTCCTGGCTCTAGCCGCAGACGAGATCGTCATGGACGAGAACGCCGTGCTCGGCCCGGTCGACCCGCAACTCGGGAACTACCCGGCGGTATCCATTCTGCGGGCCATAGAGCAGAAGGACAAGAACTCCGTAAGCGACACGACGCTAATCCTGGGGGACATGGCCGCCAAAGCCATGGTGCAGGTCTATGAAAGCGTATACGAGATCCTGGCCGCGAAGCTGCCCGAGGACAAAGCCCGCGAGATCGCGAAGACGCTCACGGAAGGGCGCTGGACACACGATTACCCGATCACTTGCGATGCGCTGCGGCGCATGGGGCTCCAAGTCAGCAACGAGATGCCCTACGAGGTCTACCGTTTGATGGAGCTCTACCCGCAACCCGTGCAGCGGCGCCCCTCTGTTCAGTATGTGCCGGTGCCGTTCGAGCGACGGGAGCCGGTGGAGCGGGGACGGCGCGACTAAGCAAGGCGCGGGGGCGCCAGTCGCTGCGTGCGCCGAACTAAGTTCCAACCAAGAGGCGTCTCCGCGACACCGGGCAGGCCCGGTAGATCGCCAGGCTTTGCGGCGACGGGGTCGGCTTTCATGAGGCATGGATAGGTCAGGGCTACGCGATGATTGCGCCCCGAGGAGGCACAAGCAAAAAAGAACGCCAGGCATCCGCCTGGCGCAACATCCTCTGGTGGAGACGAGGAGATTCGAACTCCCGACCTCGTGAGTGCGATTCACGCGCTCTCCCAACTGAGCTACGTCCCCACTCAAACCTATGGGCTATGTGGTGCCACATCTCTCGCACGTAGAATAGTAACACACGCCGGGACCGAAGTCAAGGCCGGGCAGAGCCGGAAGATATGCGGGGTATCTGGCTATCTTGCGCGTCAGATTCGAACGAGGCGCGCAACAAGCACGCCGTCCCCGGAGGGCAAGGCCGATAGCCCCAGGCAGGACCCTCGCGCCCAAGAGTAGCGCGCACTCCTGGCGATGTGCTCAGTCCCCCAGGCCGCCCAAGAGCTCGGCGAGTACCCCCGCTATCTCCACTGTGTCTCCGATCTCGCTGATACCAATGCCGGTCTTGACCGCCTGGGGTCCGTAGACCATCAATGGGACCATTACGTCTGTATCAAGAAGCGTTCCGTGGCTGCCCTTCGTATACTCCATGAACACGCTGGACTCAGTGAACATGTAACCTTGGCGTGCTATCGCGATGATCGGGGCACTCCTCGGATGCGACGCGTGAAGAAGCGCCCGTCTTTCGTCTGACGTCGTGATGACCTCCGCTACGCCTTCAGCGCCCTTGAGCGCGCTTACCACAGCTTCCTCTGTTGTCGGCGTCGGCCACGCGTACAAGACACCTCCGTCAAGGCTGTATGCCAAGCCATCGTCGGCAATGCCTCCGAACAGCTCTGACGGCACAATGGCCTTGCTCACGCTGGTCATCCCGTGGTCTGCGGTGACCACTACAGCCCAGTCCTCCCTCGCGACCTCCTCGAGGACTCCTGTCAGACCGCGGAGAGCCTCTCCTACTGAGATGAGGCATTGAGTGGTCTCAGGCGCAGGAACGGGCCCAAACCTGTGTCCCACCTTATCCGGTCCGGCGAGGTTAAGCACGATGAATGCGCCAGGCCCTGCCTCTTTCACGAAAGCACCCGCTACATCGATCACCCATCTGTCGAGCTTTTCATACCAGCCGCAGTAGTCCTCATATTGCGTGGACTCGTCCGGAGGAGGCCCGACCTCTTCGAGCACCCATGATGGCACTGACGCCGGGCTCACCGCGAGGTCTGCATCTTCGCCGAACAGCGACCTGACTCCTTCCTTCCCGGAAATGAATGCTGTGCGCAGGCCAGCCTTCGCCGCCCGTTCGATCACTGTGGGAGCTTCCAGCAATTGAGGCGAGCTGAACCCATTCAGCGTCCCGTCGCTCCCCATGAACTGTTTGCCTGTGACCCCGTTCTCATCGGGCCACTTGCCGGTCAGTATGGCCGCATGTCCGGCTGCCGTGGAAGACGGGAACACGGTCCGCACGTGCTGGTAGAACCCTTCCGCCGCCGCCTGCCTGAGATATGCCTCGGATGGCAGCAAGTCCAATGAGTAAGCAGCGCAGCCGTCAAGGATGACCAGGACCACCGTCGGGCGGGCCCCCTCGCTCGGGGAGGAGCCGGCGGCCGCGGGCACGGCGGCCGCCAGCGAGCAGACCAGAAGGACGAGGAGGACCCTGTATGTTCTCCTAATCCATTCGGTAGTCATGACTTCGCTTTCACCTCTAGGGTCACGACATACCAGTTCCAGTCATTCTTGTCGTGGATTTTCTCTACTTCTGGATGCGTGTCGTACGGGAACACCAGCTTCACCGGCCCGCCAAGGCCGCTTCCTATTGCCTTGCCACCGTCTTTCGTCGCAAGCATAATCGGATACTTGATCGCGTCGGCAACCTTGACGGAAACCTTCTTCCCGTCCTTCGCCACGACGATCACCTCATCCGCTGTGTCCACCGCCCCAGCATACTGGAGTATGGTGCTGATGAGGACGCCCTCATAAACCTTCTTGCCAAGCCACGGGTCTTTGACTTCGCATTTGGTGAGGCCGAGGCCCTCAAGCATCGCCATGTCGAACTCAAGCCCGGCGTCGGCGTTCTTGACCGTGATGTCCCCCGTTACAGTGAGCACCACTTTCCCCGCAGGCTTCGGCGTCTCAGCGAAACCAATAGGCGCAATACCGGCAACGAGACACATGACCACGAACCAGACGAAACCCTTACGCATCTCTTGTCCCTCCTAGATAAGAGTTGATTGACGGAGAATCGCCCGAACGCGCACATCTTCGTGCATGAACCACCTCCCCGGCGCGGTTCGGTCTGGGTTCACAGAAGAGCAAGACCAGGGACATCGCCGCGAATGCCGCTGCACATGCAAGGAAGGGCACCGCCGGAGACCGCTCGTACAAGACCCCACCGGCGTATGGCCCAACGATCGAACTTGCGGCGACCGCCAGATTGAAAAGCCCGAAGGCACGCCCCGTGGGCGATCCGCCGAGAACCTCGCCAACGCCGGCAAGTGCAACCCCTTGTCCGGCCATGAATGCACCTGCAAGGAACAGGACCCCAGCTAGCAAAGCGAGGCTTCGTGCCGTCACGAGACCCAGCATCGCAGCGGAAAACACGAGCGCGTTGCCGCCGAGAGCAACAACGGTACCCCACCTATCCGCGCATCGACCGAGCATGACCGTGATGACAGACTGGCCCAGCGACATTATGGATCCGGTCAGCCCTATGAACGCGAAGCTCGTTCCCATTTCGTCTCCAAGGTACTGGGGTATGAGAGGTTGAACCATGTAGTAGGCAACCGCCATGCACGAGTACGTGACTACAAACCTCGCGAATCGCTTTTGCCGCAGAAGACCTGCGTAGCCTGCTGCTGCGTCTTCTGTATGGGCTGAACCACGAGAGCTGGAAGCACTTGGCGCTTGTTGGTCAACAAAACACAGCACAGCGACGGAAGCTAGGAAAAACACGAAGGTGATGAGGAAGACGTTGCGCGTGCCGATTACCTGTGCAAGCCATCCACCCAATATGGGGCTGGCTATCATTCCCGCTGCATAACCGGAGTTGATGACGCCGAACACGAGGCCAGACATGCCCGCCGGCGCTCTCGCCGCCGCGTACGCGTTCATCGCGGGGTAGCCTATCATGGACAACGAGTAAAGCGCCGATGCGGCCGCGACAACCTTGTAGTCCCGGGCGAAATAGTACAGAAGAGGCGCCGGAACCCCAACGAGCCAGGAAAGAATCATCGTCCGCTTTCTCTCGTACTTGTCCGCGATGACGCCACCAGGGATGTACGACAAAGCCAAGGCGACCATCATGACGGAGTAGACGACCCCAACCTGCCCCGGCGAAGCGCCCAGTGACCGTATGTACAGGGGAAAGACGTAGGCGTAAAGGCCGTACCCCCACCCCCACAGGAACAAGCTCAACGTCATCAGCTTGATGTCTCTTGGCATGTCTCGTCCTCCGTGTCCCGCATCAGAGCGTGCGCCTGGAGGCCAGGGCCAGTCTCGGGAGCGGGCGCTTCCTCCCAGCAAGCGTCCGTCCGAGTGCCCGTCAAAACCTCTTGGGCGCGCTCAAGACCAATGCTTGCTTCTCGATACGCCTCATACATGACGTCATAGACGCGGCGCACGTCGTCGCAAGGGTCGAAAACCCGCCTCCAGCTGACAAGACGCCTGGTTGCCTCCTCGAGCGACGCGAAATCCCCGCAACAGTGCCCGGCGAGGACGATGGCCCCGAGCACGGCCCCCTCTGTGATCGACATCCCCTTATAGGGGATACCGAGCACATCCGCCTTAATCTGGAGCCATGGATCATGCCTCGCCCCGGAACCCACCGCCCTCATCTCCGCGGTCATCTGGTGGCAGCTCATTGCTTCAAGGCTCTCCCTTACAGCGTACGAGCAGCCCTCAAGTACCGCCCTCAACATGTCAGCCCTGGTGTGTTTGGGCTCGAGCCCGACGAATGCGCCTCGAGCATGTGGGTTCGCCTTCGGGCTCCGTTGGCCCACCAAGTGCGGGATGAACAGAAGGCCCGAAGCTCCTGGCCGTGACGCCGCAACGGCCTCGGTTACCAACTCCCTCCAGTCGTGGGTCGCGCTTGCCTCAGCGGGGAAAAGGACCGATAGGGCCCACTTAAGCGAGCCCCCGGTGTATGATACCGGGGCTACGCGAAGGAATCTGCCGGGCGCAACGTGGCACATGCAGCTGCCCTGACCTTCTTCAGCCGGACAGACCAGCGACACGCACGTCGACGTGCCCGTGGCGTCGCAAGCTGCACCTGGCCCGAGGATCCCGGCGCCCAGAGCTTCCATAACGGCATCTATGCCGCCCGGAGCCACCGGGATGCCGGCGGGGAGCCCGGTTTCGCGGGCGGCCTCATGAGTGACCGTCCCGCACGCCTCCCAGGGGTGAACGACCGAGGGCAGGAAGGCGGCGACGTCGTGTCCGCCACGGACATCCCAGCCTCTTGCAGGATCGTACCAGGAGAAGCACGAGGCTGACGACGAATCGATGCACGCCCGGCCGGTGAGGCGAAGGGCAATGAAGTCCTTCGGCTGAAGGAGGACCCACCCGCTCTCCGCCTGGAGCGCACGAAGGCTTGCGAGCCACTGCGCGGTCGCCTCGAACGACGGCCCTTGCGCACGATAGTCGGCGCTGCCGTCCAGGGGTGCAGGGTTTCCGCGCCCATCGAGAAGCGGCCTTCTATCCATCCACGTGATCACGGGCGTGAGCGGGTCTCCAGAAGGCCCGGCCGCGACCAGGGAGGGGCTGTGTCCCGAGAGACCGACAGCCCGTACGTGCACGTCATCGCCTGCGGCGTGCACTACCTCCCGGATCGCTCCCGCGACCGTAGCCCACAGCCCGCGAGCGTCCTGCTCGGCACCGCCGGCTCGTGACACTACGAGTCCCGCGGGACGGGTCACCACGTGGTACGAGTCTCCCGCAAGAAGCCCGACCTTCACAGACGAGGTCCCGACATCGATCCCGACATATGCCTCGTTTCTGTTTCTATTCATCCCCGCCCATCCTCAAGAGCACCTTCAGCGTCTCTCCGGAGGCACCGGTATCCAGGGCAAGCCCGACGTCGTCGAGGCTGAACTCCTGGCTCAAGAGGCCTGAAACGTCCAGTCTTCCCGACGCGAGAAGCCGAATCGCCATGTGGAAGTGACGCGGGGCAAAGCCGAAGCTACCGAGGAGCATTACCTCGCGGTAGTGGATCGCGTTGGGGTCCAGAGGTACCTCGGACCCGCCAGGGAATCCACCGAATAGGTTGACTCTGCCACCGGGACGGACCGATGCCACGGCGTCCTCGAGTGCGCCAGCCGCACCTACGCACACAAAAGCGGCATCCGCCCCGTCACCCCCGGTTTCCGCGTTCACCCGGTTGCGCACGTCCTCGACCCTGGGATCGATCACAAGCGCCCCGCGCCGGGCAGCTTCTCGGCGTCTCGTCTCGCTGGGCTCGCTTACGAAGATCGCCCCTGCGCCCCTGATTTTGCACAGCTCTAGCATGAGGAGGCCCATCGGGCCGGCACCGTTGATGAGCACGGAGTCACCCGGGTCGAAGGATGTCGCATCGACCGCGTTCAGGCAGCACGCCACCGGCTCGGCAAGACAGGCCGCCCTTGGCGACAGGCCCCCAGGGACTTTGCACGCGCCTTTCGCCAAGACTTCGCCGGGCAGCCTGATGTACTCGCAAAACGCGCCAGCTATCCCCTCCTTCGATGCGCACATCTCCTGCCTTCCCTTGAGGCACAGCCGGCACTTGTCGCACGGAACGTAGGGCGCGACGGCCACGACGTCGCCCACGGACACGCGTCCCGTCCCGCGCGCGTCGTTCCCCGGCCGCATCTCGACGATCTCGCCGACTGGCTCGTGACCGAGGATGCAGGGCGGCTCGAACATTGGGTGCCCCCTCAGGTACGTCTTTATGTCGGTTCCGCAGACTCCACAGAACATGACCTTCAACAGGGCCTCGCCGGGCTCGAGAGCAGGTTCTGAGACGTTCTCCACCCGGACGTCCCTCGGGCCGTAGTAAACCGCCGCCTTCACCGCACAGCCACTTCCTCTCGCCCGCCTTCATGGACCACGCGCGCAAGCTCGCGCGCCATAGCCTCAGGGTCGGCGGCCTCGAAAACGTTGCGGCCAAATGCGATCCCCGCGGCCCCCGCATTGAGCGCTTCCCTCGCCATGCAGATAGGGTCCGAAGTCCGAGGCCCGCCGGCGATCACTATGGGAATCTTACATGCCCTGACGATCCTGTCGAATCCCTGGCCAGTAAAGTACGTCTTGACGAAGTCCGCGCCAAGCTCGTAGCCTACTCTGGCACACACGGCTATGCACTCCGGATCATGGCTCATGTTCATGTCGGCTGGAATGATCTCGGCGAGCACAGGCAACCCATATCTCGTCGCCTGCGATATCACCTCCGCCATGGTCTCGAACATGCGCTGCTCCTCCGGGGCGCCCACCAGGACCATGATGCACACCGCGTCGGCGCCCAAGGACACAGCTTCTTCCACTCCGCACACGAGCGCGTGGTAGGACATATTCGGATTGTACCGCGTTGCGCCGCCGGTGAGCCGGATTATGAGGCCGCACCGCCCAGCGTAGGTCGCCCACTCGCTCCTGGCGACGCCGGGGTTCACGAGGATGGCATCGGCCCCGCCGTCCACCACCTGCCGCACGATCGCCCCGGGGTCCTCTATCCCCGGGGCAGGCCCCATGAAACCTCCATAGTCAAGGGCGCTTATGAAGCTTCTGCCCCTCCTGAAAATCCTCCGCAACCTGACTTCCTTGCCTGTCACCATTCGTCCCTCCGAACACTTCCGGCCTCCAGCCTGTGAGCACGAGTCGCAATGAGCTGTGACGCGAGAGCTTCGCAGTCGAGGTCGTTTACTCGCTCCACCGCCCCCACCCACTCGGCTGGCAAGGCACCAATGCCGCCAAGCGCCCCTGAAAGCGCACCTACTATCGCCGCAAGCGTGTCTGTGTCACCGCCCATGCTTGCGGCGGCCGGGATCGCAAGGTGGGGCCGCCCGTCGTAAAGCACCACGAGGCCTAGGGCGGTCGCCACGAGCTCGGTGGGGTACATGCCAACCCCGACGGTCTCGTAGAGGGCCTCCTCAGCTCTCTCCGGCTCGCTCTTGTTGTGCGAGACAAGGTCGAGAGCAAGCCTCATGCGTGCGGGAACCGTCGCGCCCGCCCACTGAACGCCCAAGCCTTGCCCGTACGCCGCACCAGCCACGGCAGCCTCCACGACAGCCCCGAGCGGTCTCCCGGCCACTGCACACGCCACGCCCGCCGCCACAGCGCAGGCACCTGCTATTGCGATGTTCACACCGTGCGTGGGCAGGGATGAGAAGTATGCCTCACACGCGGCCGCCTCCGCATCCCCCGCATTGACGATGCCGATCGGCGCGACGCGCATAGCCGCCCCCACGGTGGCTCCCTTGTCGCCGGTGCGCGCCGGGTCTTCGCCCGCACGCAGGCGTTCAAGCGCGCCTCTTGAGCTGGGGCCGAGGAAGGACGTCTCGAACGCGTTCACGCGGTCCGCCCATTCCAGATATGCGTCGGCCGCCACACGTGGCGTGATCCGTCCCGAAGCCACGAGCGCTCTCGCAAGCGCCCAGGTCTGTTCCGTGTCGTCCGTCACTCGACCCGGGGGTGTTCCCATGTGGATGTGGCCTGGCGGGGGCTCGAGAAACCGGTCGACCCTGCCGAACCGCGCTTTGATCTCTTCCCTGGTCAGGAATTCCACCGGCATTCCCATTGCATCTCCAACTGCCACTCCTGCAAGGCAGCCTGCAGCCCTCGCCAAGAGCTCGTCACTCATGCGCGGGAGCACCCCCCTCTTTCCAGCGACTCGATGTAGGGACTGACCTCGTCCCAGGTCGGCATGGCCTCCCTTGCTCCCACCTTTGACACCGCCAGCGCTCCGCATGCGTTGCCCAGGGCGAGGCAGCGGTCTTTGTCGAGCCCGCTCACAAGACCGCGTATGAACCCCGCCGTGAATGCGTCCCCGGCGCCGGTGGTATCCACAACGGGAACCTTCAAAGCATCCCGGTGTCGTCTCGCAATGGCCATCGTTGCCGAAGGTGCCCCCGTCTCTCGCTCAAACAGACTCGCCCCGCGGTCTCCTTGAGTCACCACGACACGTCTCGCGCCTTCAGCCATGAGGCTTCCAACCGCTGCATCGAGATCGTCCTTTCCAGTCAGCAAACGCGCCTCCCCTCGGCTGAGCACTAGATAGTCGGCGAGGGCAATCATCTCGCCGAGCGTGCCCATCCCGAGACCGGAGAAGGCCCCGCCCGGGCCGTAAACCACGAGGGCTCCGACGTCTCTTGCCGCTCTCATCGCCCTCACCCCGACGGATGGTATCGCCTCACCCACGTAGAGGACCTGTGCGCCCGCGAGCGCTTCCGCCCGAAACTCATCCGGCTTCTCAAGGATAGCCGTCCCGCCCAGTGAGAAAATGACCCGCGCACCGTGGCGATCAACGGCAATGATGGTTTCCGCGGTTCTTCCCTGGTCATCCACAAGCACGAACGATGTGTCCACGTCGTCCTGCCTGAATGCCTCGAGGAGTCGCTGCCCGTTATCATCAGGCCCGACCTTCCCTACGAACCGCGACGATACTCCCAAACGAGCCAGCCCCACCGCGATGTTCGCCGTTGAACCGCCTGGTAGGAAATGCGGGCCATCCTCAGCGAACACCATCTCGTCAGGCCCCGGAAGCCGATCCACTTTGATCATCATATCGATGGCAGCAGCCCCCAGCGCTACAACGGTTTTCATACGTTAGAGCGATCCCACCTTATAGAGGGCAAGGCCCGCTATGCTTGTGATTGCCGCACCCAGGCACGCCAGAACCACCACGTAGTCGAGCGCCTTGAACCTGTACGGCCGCAGGAACGTGAACCGCTTGCTTGAGCCGAAAGCGCGCGATTCCATCGCGAGGGCAAGCGTGTCAGCCATGGAGAGCGCATTCGCAAACAGAGGGGACACCACCCGTGACGTCTTCTTGAGTCTCTCCACGAAACTGCCCCTGTCGAGCTCGACCCCCTTGGATTTGTGAGCGTCCATGAGCGACCTGATCTGGGCCTGGACGACCGGCACGAATTTCCATGCTGTGGAGACTATGAACCCGACCTGATAGGGCATTTTGGGAATCCTCGCGATAAGCTGCACTATCTCTGATGGCGAAGTAACATACCCAAGCACAGCCACTGCCACCAGAACGGTGAAAACCTTGAGAGTCATACCGATGCCGTAGAGAAACCCACCGAGCTTGACAGGCCATGCTGGGCCCACGCCCGGCACCCACGCCGGTATAATGTGGAATAGCACACGGCCGGGCTCCTTTAGGTGGGCAACCGCTGGCGTGTACGTCACACCCTGCGCGAGGGTGATGATCACCGCCATCACCGTGAGGAATACTGCGAGGCCTTTCAGCTTCTCCCACGGGAACCTGGCGAAGGCGCCGAAGATGAAGACGCTCACGGCAAGCCCGAAGAGGTATACCGGGTCCGACCAGATGACGCTGATAACCACCACCACGAGCAACCAGAGAATCTTGGCCCTCGGGTCGAGCGAGTGGATAGGGGTGTTCTTGCTTTCATACTCGACTATCACTGCAAGCCCTCCCTTGCGCCTTTCAAGTGCATTAGCGTCTCAACCGCCTCTTCCGGCGTAAGGGCCACCTGGCCGCACAACCTCACCGATAGCTCCGCAATGGCAGGTGGTTTCAGGTTCGCCTTCGCCATAAGGCCAGGGTTCGAGAACACTTCCTGCGGCGAACCATCGCCGACCACACGACCGCCCGCCATGACAACCACGCGTCTGGCATATAGGCTGACAATGTTCATGTCGTGCGTGATTATGAGAACCGTCTTGCCCCGGTCATCGTGGAGTCTCTTCAGGTAGTCCATGATTTGCAGGGATTCGAGCCAGTCAAGGCCGGTGGTCGGCTCGTCCACGATGAGTATGGCAGGGTCCATGGCCACTACCGAAGCCAGAGCCAGCCTCTGCCGCTCGCCCTTCGTGAGGTATTTGGGCCAGACCTCGCGATACCCGGCTAGCCCGATGTCCTGCAGGATCTCCTCGACCCGTCGGTCAAGTTCCTCACCGGTGAGACCCACGTTACCGGGACCGAAACGCAGCTCTTCCTCTACGCTGTTGCAGAACAGCTGCTCATCGGGGTTCTGGAACACATAGCCCACGGTGCGCGAAACCTGCGCTGCCGTTAGGTCCTTGATTGACCTGCCGCCGATTCTTACGTCGCCTGCAGTGGGCTTCAACAGGCCGTTGAGATGGCGCGTCAACGTGGTCTTGCCCGCGCCGTTTTGGCCGATTATGGCGATGAACTCCCCCTCTCGTACGGTCAAGTCGACGCCCCGCAGCGCAAGCGCACCCTGGGGGTACCTGTGCTCGAGGCCCTTCACTTCGATGATCACATCACCCAGCGGGTGCCCTGGGGAGGTTGCCCCGCTCACAGCGTTCGACGTGTGGCCTGCGGTCGTGGTCGTGCCTTTCTCGCCGCCAGCGCCGGCGTCGTCGCTGGTGTCCCGCCAAGCGCCACTCAGCCAACCGCCGCTCTCCACGAGTTGGACGGCCTCGTCCAGCGTGAACGGGACCCTTTCCGCACCAAGCAGGGTGCCGAATCTCACCACGTGCGGAACACGGACCCCAGCGGCCGCCACCTCAGCGACGCGCCCGAAGACCTCGCGAGGCGTGCCCTGCAGCACGAATCTGCCCGCGTTCATCACGAATACCCTGTCCGCAAGCTCGAGAACATCGTCGACCTCCTGTTCGACGAGGATGACCGTGATCCCCAGCTCTTCTTTCAATCGTTTGATAATCGAGAAGACACTGGCCTTGCCCTGCGGGTCGAGCATGGATGTGGGCTCGTCAAGGACCATGATGTCAGGCAGCATTGCGTATACCCCGGCGATGGCCGTGGCCTGCCTTTCCCCGCCGGACAGCCTGTACGGAGCGCGCCTTTCGAGGCCTGTAAGGCGCATATCAACGAGGCTCTTGTGAACACGCTCCATGATCGTGGGATAGTCCAGCCCGAGGTTTGCCGGCCCGAAGGCTACGTCCTCTTCCACCGTCATGCCGAAGAGTTGCATGTCAGGATCGCCGAAAACAAGCCCCACATGAGCCGCCATCTTCGCGGTGCCCACCTTCGCGGGCACCATGCCGTCCACGAGCACATCGCCCTGGAGGTCACCCTCGAGGAAGAGGGGCACCGTGCCATTCATCACTCCGCACAGGGTGCTCTTTCCCGAGCCTGTGGGGCCCAGCACAGCCACGCACTCACCCCTTGCGACGTCGAGTGAGACACCATCCAGCACCCAGCGATTGGAGCCCTTGTACCTGAACCTCACGTTCTTCAAGCATACGGCCTTGTCTGTCAAATGGAACACCTCTTCACCAACTGCGGCTATGCGTGAACTGGCTGGAACTCGCTGGCGGCGCCCCTATACCACCTGCTCCGGCCGCTTTCTGTGCTGTGCCGTTTTCAGCATCCCAGCCACAGCCAGACCGATCGCAGCGTTCGCTGCAGATCCAATGATCTGCGAAGGAAGGATCGCGATCATAAGGGGCAGGCCAATCATGATGACCCAGGGTCCAAGACATGTTACCGTATTGGCGATCGTGCCGACTATGACGGCCGACACCACCCCCGCCTTCTTCGCCATGAACGCGGTGAGTGTCACAGTCAATGCCATCCCTGAGAGGTATATCGGCACCATGGGCAGCCAGCTAGCGAAGCCGCCGAGAGCGTTGCTGATAAAGCACCCAATTGCGGCCACCGTCGCACCCACCGGCCAGCCGAAGAACACTGCCGCAAAGTAGCCCGCTGCCGCATCCAGAGCTATCGTGGTGGCTGGCCCAGGCACCTTTATCATCGCACCGGCGCCAGACACCGCGGCCAGGATGGTGACCCTGGCGATCGTCCTCGTGTCCCAGCGGACCCTGTGTTCCTCAGGATAATGCGCTGAAAGGTATCGCCCGATGACCCACATGAGAACGAGATAGCCAACGGCAAGAAGGTAGGACACTCCAAGACCGAGGGCCCCCTGACCAAGCCCCATGAAAGACACCTCCAGTCAAGCTCAGATATGGAGTGTACAGCCTGCCACGCTTCACTCGGCCAGTGACATCACCCCTCTCGCCGCAGCGTCGTCTGTGATGATCACGTCCACGACCCTGCTGCGGAGCGCTCCGAGGATTGCCTCGGTCTTGTTTGCCCCGCCAGCGACAGCTATGACGCACCCCATACGGCTGAGCTCCTCGAGAGTCACCCCGACGATCCTGTCGTTAAGCGACGTCTCCAACGGCGTCCCATGGATGTCAAAGAAGCGCATGCACATGTCCCCTACTGCGCCGATCCCTCGCAGCTCGCGGAGCTCTGCATCGGGAAAACCGCCTCTCTCGAGGAGGGTCGAAGGCGGCCTGAAGGTTCCCACTCCGACCAAAGCTACGTCCACGCGTTCCCACAGCTCTACGACTCTCTTTATATTGCTATCAGCCATGATGGCCGCCTTCGCCTCAGGAGTGTCAACAAACGACGGTGCATGGAGGTAGAAGTTGACCCCTCCGAGTGCGGTCGCCACTCGCGCGGCAAGCTCGTTGATCTGGAGGTCAGCTGCTACCTGTCCAAGCCCTCCCAGCAAGGGCACAACCGTCACATTGAGGGCCGATGGTATTGCGGCACCGAGCGCCGCCGCGACTTCACGCAGCGTAGCTCCCCACGATACGCCGATCACCGAACGCTCCTTGACGCAATGGGCGAGGTAGCTCGCAGCAGCACGCCCCAGGTTCTGTGCAAGCAAGCGCGGGGAGTCGACTCCTCCTATTACCACAGCGTCCTTGAGGCCGAACCGCTCCCTCAGCGCCCGCGCAAGGTCGCTGTAGTCTTCATCCGGATCTATGACCTTCAGGAGCACTATCCCGGCCTCGCGCGCCTGTTGTAGCGCACGCGACACCTGGCTCCTGGATATGCCCAGGCTTTTCGCGATCTCCTGTTGCGTGCGCTCGAGCTCATAGTACTGGTGAGCGATCTCGTAGAGAACCCTCTTATCGAAAGACACCGGGATCCTCCTTTGCACATATGTTCAGCACACTTGTTCATCCACAGCAACATGATTCGCCGCCTGACCCGGAAATCCTTCTACTGGTGCAGGCTTCGGAGAATAAAAAGCAGGGGTTCCGCGACTGCTCATCGCGTAACCCCTGTCTTACGTCCGGAACGTCGTCGAGAGCTCAGGCACTTTGAGTGCTCCGAGTCCTTGATTACCTCTTCGGCCTCATCGTGGGGAAGAGGATCACGTCCCTGATCGAGCTCTGGTTGGTGAGGAGCATCACCAGCCTGTCTATGCCTATCCCCATCCCCCCGGTCGGCGGCATTCCGTGCTCCAGCGCTCGCAGGAAGTCCTCGTCCATCCTGTGAGCCTCGTCGTCACCCCTGGCGCGCAACGCCGCCTGCGCTTCGAACCTCTCGCGCTGGTCTATGGGATCGTTCAGCTCGCTGAACGCGTTCGCTATCTCGCGCCCGCCTATTATGAGCTCGAACCTGTACGTGTAACGCGGGTCGTCCTCCCGCTTCTTAGCCAGAGGGGAGATCTCTATGGGGTGGTCCGTTACGAAGACCGGGGATATCAGCGTCGGCTCCACGCACTCCTCGTAGACCTCGGAAAGCACCTTACCCGTTGTGGCCTGCGGGTCGACCTCGACTCCCAGGCGGCGCGCCGCCGCACGAGCGTCTTCGTCGCTATCCACACCGCTGAAATCAACCCCTGTGCGTTCCCGCACGGCTTCCACCATAGTCTTTCTCGGCCAGGGAGGCACAAGGTCGATCGTGTTCCCCTCGTAGTCGACCTTGGCCTGTCCCAGCACCTGAATGGCCACGTAGTGGATGAGATCCTCCGCGAGGTTCATCATGTCTGTGTAGTCCGCGTAGGCTTCATAAAGCTCCAGCATGGTAAACTCGGGGTTGTGTTTCGTGGAGATCCCTTCGTTCCTGAACACGCGCCCGATCTCGTACACTTTCTCGAGACCCCCGACGATGAGGCGCTTGAGATGGAGCTCCAACGCTATCCGCAGGTAAAGATCGATGTCAAGGGCGTTATGATGGGTAATGAACGGCCTCGCGGTTGCCCCGCCAGGGATGGTGTGCATCGCCGAGGTCTCCACCTCGATGTAGCCACGGGAATCGAGAAATGCGCGCACAGCGCGAACGATGGCTGTCCGCTTGAGGAAGACCTCGCGCACCTCGGGGTTGACGATGAGGTCGAGGTATCTCTGCCTGTAGCGAAGGTCCACGTCAGCCAGGCCATGCCATTTTTCCGGGAGAGGCCGGAGCGACTTCGAGAGAAGCTCGAACCTCTCGATCTCTAGCGTGACCTCGCCCCGCCGAGTACGGAATACCCTACCCTCCACGCCAACGATGTCGCCAATGTCGAGCGAGGTGAACAAGTCGTAAGCGTCCTGGCCGAGTCGATCCAACTTCGCGTAGATCTGTATTCGACCCGACAGATCCAGAAGGTCCGCGAAAGTGGCCTTCCCGTGGCTCCTCATCGCCATGAGCCGCCCGGCGACCTTGACGGTGCCACCCTCGAGCCTCTCAAAGCCCTCAACGATCTCTCGGGCGTGGTGGGTGCGCTCGAACCTGTGACCGAAAGGATCGATACCCCTAGCTCGGAGAGCATCCATCTTCTGCCTCCGGACTCGCACCTGCTCGCTTTCGAGCTCCTCGTCCCCGTACGCTCCAGCGCCCGCCGCGGCTCCGCCCTCCGGTGTTGGCGCGCCTTCCGCTAACCCCGCCGCGGCCTCCACAGCCTCCGCGGCCTCCGCAGCACCCTCACTCGCCGGATGAACCTCTCTCCCCTGGCTCATTTCGTCACCTCGTGATGTCCAGAATCTGGAACTTGATGGGCCCCGCGGGTGCGAGGGCTTCCACTATGCTCCCGACCTTCTTGCCGAGGACGGCCTTACCCACGGGAGACTCATTCGATATACGCAGGTTCCCCGGATCGGCTTCCGCCGAACCGACTATGGTGTACTCGAAGATCTCGTTGTCCGAAAGGTCCTTCAGCTTCACCTTGCACCCGAGATGCACCGTATCGGTGCTGACCTCATCCTCGTCGATGACCTCGGCATTCCGGAGCATCGCCTCCAGTTGAGCGATCCGTCCCTCGACGAACGCTTGCTCGTTCTTGGCGTCCTCGTACTCGGCATTGTCGGTGATGTCGCCGAAAGCCTTCGCCTCCTTGATCCTCGCAGCAACTTCGCGCCGCTTGGTAGTCTTGAGGTACTCAAGTTCCTTCTCGAGTCTCCTGAGCCCTTCCAAGGTGAGAACTACCTTTTGCGCCATCAAGCAGGTTCCTCCCTTAACCGGCCCATGTACATCCGGACATCGCGCAACCTGCCCCGGCGCCATCTCGCGCGCCCGGGCCCGTTGCGCGATGCCCCTTTTCGCATGCCATTATTATGTCGTGTGCTCCCGCCGTTGTCAAGCCTCGGTCAGGACCGCAAGACCGGCTAGTTCAGCGTCTCCACTCTGGGCTTCATCTCCAATCGCCTGATGAGGTCCAGGTAGTCCGAAGGCGTGAACTCCTCCGGTCGCCGGCCAGTCAGAGCAACGAACACCGCGTCCATGACGTTCGTTGCGAACGACCTGCCCTCGATCTCTGGGGTCGACGCCACCAGCGTCTTCACCCCTCTCTTTCTAAACGCTTCCACGTCATCGCGGGTGACGGTGTTCGTTATGATAACCTTCCCCGTGAGGTCGTCGGGCATGTGTTTCTTGATGAAATGGCAGTCCCCCCCGATGATGTCCGCCCACCCGTACGCCTTCCCGAACTTCGGCACCACGCGTTCCTGGCTCTTGCCTGTAGGGTATAGCATCTTGATGGGGAGAAGCCGTATCACCGGCATGAGGACGGTTACAAGCGTCTCGAACGTGGAAAGAGATCTCAGGAATATGGGTATGCCGAGACCGAACGCCAGATCTCCGTACATCATGTGACACCCGGATTCGAGGAGAGCTGACGCCATGCCGAACCTGTCCAGGGCGCACACGATAAGAGCGTTCTTGCCCGCGAGGGGCATCTTCATCTCGTCACGAATATACTCGACCGCCCTGCGCTCGATCACGCCTTTCAGCATGCTCCCGTCGGCGATGGGAGTCTTGCTGGCAGCACGTGCTATCGGGACCGCATCACGAACCATGTACCGCCTCCGTCCCACGTAAAACCAGAGATCCGTGCCGCCCATGCCAAAGGCGTCCACTTTGCCATCCAGGCTTCGAATGAGATCAATAGCTCTCCGGATGTCCCCATCGGTCCCGCGCCTCTCGATCACGACTTCCTCGCCGAGCAGAATGACCGTGGCTTTGTGGTCGCGCTTGGACGAGCCCAGACTTACGCTGACAACGTGCTTCATGCGAACCTGCCCCCCACTCCCATCTTGTAGGCTTGTGCGACTAATTGCGCGACGCTGCCGCCGCGGCTATGGCGTTGTTATGCTGCGAAGAATGTTGCGGATGGACTCCGGGTCCACATAACGGTCGCCCTTAATCGGGGACGTTCCGACCTCGATCCCGATCACCCGGTCGCCGAGAATGGATTCCACAAGGCCCACCCGCATGTCGGACCCTATGAAAACGACGGCGTCGTATGTCTTGAGCCTCGTGATTATGGCCATGATCTCGTTGAAGACCTCTTGCCCCGACCTCTCCCTGAGATAGGCCCACCGTTCAACGTCGTTCAGAAGGAGGACGAAATCCACGCCTTCCTCCTCCGCTACTTTGCGGATCTCCTCTTTGTTCCCCACCGGGAACCCCACGATCGCGACGCGCGCGCCTTTACGAACCTCGCCGAGGCTCTCCAGGCGGGACACGAAAGCCCTGTCGATGCCTACCTGCTCCGCGGTCTCCTGTTGCGAGAGGCCCTTCACGCGGAGCTCGAGGATCTTGTCGATGGCCTTGTACAACCGCGCCTTATCCACGACTTTATCGCCGATGCGGATGAGCTCCAGCCGCATCACCCCCTGTCTGCCTTCGGTGCGCGTCCAGCGCGAGCACGCACCGACGGCATTCCCGCTGGAGCCATGTTTACATTATTGTGCACACTCACATTCTAGCAGGATGCTCCCGAAAACGCAAACTCGGGTTTTGGCGAAGCGCGCCCTGATCGTGGCGGCGTCCCAGAGTGCAACGCCGGCAACCCGGCAACCGACGGGAATGGGGCAGAGACCGATGCAACCTCAATTAGCTCCAGGGGTCACCAAGGACCGAGGTCACGGCTTCCACCATCTCAGCCCTGGTCTTCGCAGCGTTTATCCGCACTCGAGCCTGGGCCGCGCCGGGGATGCCGCGGAGGTACCACGCTGCGTGTTTCCTCATCTGAAGAACGGCGCTTTTCTCCCCGAAAAGCTCGATCATCATGTCAAGGTGGCGGATGGCCATGGCGGCTCGCTCAGCAAGCGAAGGCGGCGGCACCTTCCGGCCTGTCGCGAGATAGATAGCGACTTCCCTGAATATCCAAGGATTCCCGAGCGCCGCCCTGCCTATCATAACCGCGTCGCAGCCCGTCTCCTCGAGCATACGCGCGGCGTCCTCCCCCGACCGGACGTCCCCGTTGCCGATAACGGGGATTCCGACGGCCTCCTTCACATCCTTGATGATGCTCCAGTCAGCCTCGCCGGAATAGAACTGGTCACGGGTGCGACCGTGCACCGCAACGGCGGCCGCGCCGGCAGCCTCCACCGCCTGCGCGAGTTCGACGGCGTTGACGTGCTCCCTGTCCCAGCCCTTTCTCATCTTCACCGTCACTGGAACCCCCGCCACCCCGACTACAGCCGCGACGATATCCTGTGCGAGGGGCACGTCCCGCATGAGCGCGGCCCCTTCGCCGTTCCTGACAATCTTCGGCGTCGGGCATCCCATGTTGATGTCGATGATGTCGGGATGGACCCGGTCCCGGACGATGGCGGCTGCACTCGCCATGCTCTCGGGATCGCTCCCGAACAGCTGAACCGCCACGGGTCTTTCGAGGTCCGAGATCCGCACGAGCTCGAAGGTCCGCTCGTTGTGGAAGATGAGGGCCTTGTCGGAGATCATTTCCGTGTATACCAGAGCGCACCCCATCTCCTTCGCGAGCACCCGGTAGGCGAGGTCGGTCACCCCCGCCATGGGCGCAAGCACTACGGGAGCCGCCAGAGCAACGTCGCCGATGGAGATGGAAACGGCGCGTGAACCGCCGCGTAGCTCAGTTGCGCCTGAGGCATGCGCCCCGCTTACTGCCGCGCGGGGACCGGGCTCGGCTTGCGGGCCACCTCGCCGTCCCGTCGGAGGAAGCGTGTCCTCGATCGCTCGAAGCAGGTCAGACAGGCCCCATCGCTCGGCGGCGGAGATCAGCACCGCACCGGGGTGCTCCACACGCAAGCGTTCTCTCTTGATGTCCCCTTCGACGAGGTCTATCTTGTTGAGGACGGTGACCATCGGCTTGTCCTGAAGGCCGAGGTCGGCGAGGACCGCGTTCACCGCCGCACACTGCTCGTCCTTGCCGGGGTGACTCGCGTCCACCACGTGACAGATGACATCGGCTTCGGCGACTTCCTCCAGGGTGGCGCGGAATGCCGCCACGAGATCGTGGGGCAGCTTACGAATGAAGCCCACGGTGTCTGCAAGGAGCACCACCCCGCCTCCCGGCAGGCGACACCTGCGTATCGTCGGGTCCAACGTGGCGAAAAGTTTGTCCTCCGCGAGGACCTGCGACTCGGTGAGGGCGTTGAAGAGCGTGGACTTGCCGGCATTGGTGTAGCCGACCAGCGAAACCACGGGTATCCCCGCTTCCTTGCGGCGGGAACGCTGCAGCCCTCGCCGCGCCGCTATCTCGGCGAGCTCGCCGCGGAGGACCGCGATGCGCTTTCTAATCCGGCGCCTGTCTGTCTCGAGCTTCGTCTCCCCAGGCCCACGGGTGCCGATGCCGCCGCCGAGCCTCGAAAGCTCGACGCCCTTGCCTGTGAGCCGCGGGAGTAAGTAAGAAAGCTGGGCGAGCTCGACCTGGATCTTGCCTTCCTTGCTCGCGGCCCTTGAGGCGAAGATGTCGAGGATGAGCCAGGTGCGGTCGATGACCTTGATCCCTATGATCTCCTCGAGATTGCGTTGTTGGGCGGGGCTGAGTTCGTCATCGAAGATAACCAGGTCAGCGTGGGCCACGATCGCAAGGGCCGCGATCTCCCGGGCTTTCCCCTCGCCTATATACGTAGCGGGGTCAGGCGACGCCCGCCTCTGGACCACCCTCCCGACCACCTCGGCACCCGCCGTCTCCGCGAGCCGGTCGAGTTCATCAAGGGAGTCCTCGACCTCCCACCTCCGGGAGCCCGCTACCTCAAGACCTACGGTAATGGCTTTCTCGAGCTGCTGAGCTGAGTTTCTCAGACCCCGTTCACTCCCCAAATCAAGGACACGGCCGATTCTTCTCGAAGATCATGCGCAGGCCTTCCAGGGTAAGGTTGGGCTCGAGCACGTCTATCTCGGATGAATCCTCCGCGATGAGCGGCGCGAAGCCCCCGGTAGCCACCACGCGGGCATCGCCTCCCATCTCGAGCTTCATCCTCTTCACTATCCCGTCGACGAGCCCCACTGTCCCGTAGATTATGCCTGCCTGCATGCTTGCAACTGTGCTGCGCCCGATAACCGACCTCGGTTTCACGAGCTCGACACGGGGGAGCTTTGCGGCGCGCGCGAACAGCGCCTCACTCGATATGCCGATGCCGGGCGCGATGGCCCCGCCCAAGTACTCGCCGGCCGCGGATATGGCACAAAACGTCGTGGCGGTGCCGAAATCTACCACGATCACTGGGCCGCCGTACTTCTCGTAAGCCGCCACGGCATTGACGATGCGGTCCGCCCCCACTTCCTTGGGATTCTCGTAACGTATGACTATGCCAGTCTTGATCCCGGGCTCCACGACCACAGGCTCACAGTGAAAATAGCGCCTCACAAGATCCTCGAATGTACCGATGACGGGAGGCACGACGCACGAGATGGCAGCGCCGTCTATTGCGGTGAAATCAAGCCCGTGGTACGAAAAAAGGTCTCGGATGAGCATGGCGTACTCGTCCGCGGTCTTCAGCCGGTCGGTGGCCATGCGGGAGCTTGTCACCAGGCGCGTGTTCTCGTAAACCCCCAGAACGATGTTGGTGTTGCCAATGTCGAGTACAAGGATCATCCCCGTGATTCCCCTCCTTCAGCCTCTCCCGGAGGCTCGAGCTCGGTCGAGCAGCCTCGGAGCGCAAGACGCAAGAACGAGACAAAGCCCCATTCATCGCTCCTCGCTCATCTCAACTCCCCCGCTACCGCTGCGCCCGTCCGACCCGCTACCCTACCAGCTTGGCCATGGCCTGCACCAAGATGAACACGCCCATCCCGATGAAAAGGATGCCGGCTGCGATCTGAATGTACTCCGCTGGGAGGAATCTGGAGATCACGCCGCCGAACAGGGCACCAATGAGGCTGACGCTGGACAAGGCAAGGGACGCACCCAGGAAGACCGGGATGACCATGCGGTGTTGGGCAACCAGCGTGAACACGGCAAGCTGCGTCTTGTCGCCCATCTCAGCCAGGAAAAGAGTAGTGAAGGTGAGAGCAAAGAGTTTCCAGTCCATGCTTGGCAATATCCTCCTAATAGGTAGATCGCCGAAAGTTCGCGCCACTTTTCAGCGCGGGAATTTTCCCCAGGTCAGCCCGGGGGTTTTCCGCAGGGTTGCCGGCGCCGCCCTCCGGGGACGGCGTGCTTGCGGCGCGCCTCGTTCGAATCGGGCGCGCGAGATAGCCAAATCCTCCACGCCCCGTCGCGCAAGCACCAGCAACGCTGGCGTCGGCAAGAAAGGAGACGAAAACTTGCGGCAGAGAGCGTTGAACTCTCCCACAATGTGTCGTCTCGTCCCAAATATGATGTCGCCCCAGCCCAGTTGAAGCCCACAGAGCCGTCGCTGGGGTCGTGCGCACTGGCAATTACCTGGGAAGTTCAACGGTCTCATGGCAGCGTATTAGTAGACACGCCTTTCAGCCCGGCGCCATTTCAGCTGGCGGGTGAGCGCCCTTCGGCTTTTCCTGCGATTTTTCTACGTGCTTGCAAGGATATCCTTCCGCTGGGTCGAATATCATGATTCATGCGTAAACGTCTCGAGCTTGCCGCAGTAACATCCGGACACCTGGTGAATGACCTGTACGCAGCCTTCCTCACGCCGCTGTTGCCGATGCTCGTGGCGAAGTTCGACATGTCTCTAGCGGTGGCAGGGCTTCTCTCCGCAGTATACGCCATCACCTCGTCGGTCGTTCAGCCTCTCGTGGGACACCTCGCCGACACTACCAAAAGCAGGGCCTTCATCGTCCTCGGCCCGACGGTGACCGCCACAGCCATGTGCATGATCGGTCTTGCTGGCAGCCAGGGTCTGCTCGTGGCCCTGCTCGTTATCGGCGGGATCGGCTCGGGCATGTTCCACCCCCAGGGCGCCGCAATGGCTGGCTCAATAGACCAGACCCGTAAAGGATTCGTTCTGTCGGTGTTTACGACAGCGGGAGAGGTCGGGTATGCCCTCGGACCTCTCGTGGTGCTCTCAGTCGTGAGCACGCTCGGCCTGCGGTACACTTACGTCACGGTCATCCCAGGCATCCTTGTCTCTCTCTTCATATACCGTTTCGCACCACGTCGTCGCACGGCCAGCCGCCCCGGTCTTGGCGAGGCAAGACGCTCCCACCCGGCGCCGGCAAACGATGCCTCCGCCGCCGATGGAGCCCTGACCAGCAGCGGGCAGAGTGGGAAGGTGCCCGTTGGGGCGCTCGTGATGCTCTGGATCATCGCGGCCCTGCGCCTGGCCGTCTCCATGAGCTACACCACGTTCCTGCCCATCTATCTGAAAGAGATTGGCCTGCCGCTCATGGTGTACGGGTCCGTGGCGTCGGTATTCGTGGCCGCCGGCATCGTCGGCATCATGGTGGCGGGGCCAGCGGCCGACAGAATGGGGCCATTCAAGTTGATGATCGCAGGCCTGCTGGCGCCCATCCCGCTCCTGCTCGGGTTCATGCGCGCGAACGGCCTCGCCTCGTACGCGCTGCTCGCTGCGGCCGGGTTCACCATATATCTCCCCATGCCCATCATCACGATGACCGCCCAGAATCTCGCGCCGGCAAGAGCGGGCACGGTTTCGGCGTTCATGATGGGCGTCGCGTGGGGGGCGGGGTCGCTCGGTGCAGCAGGCATAGGGGTCGTCGCGGATGCCCTCGGCATTCGGACGGCGCTCACTCTTCTCCCCGGGGTGCTCGCCGTGGCCGCGGCGCTTGCCTTCGCTCTGGAGGGCCAAGCTCACCGCGCGCCTTCTCTACGAGCAGCTCACGAACCCACTTCCCGATAGGGTTCGTTCCGCGTGCTAAGTAATCGGCATAGTGGGCGTGGAGACACTTGATCCCCGCAGCATCAGGCTTCCCAAGCACGCCGCCGATTCCGGAGCGCGCCACTACCTCATACTGGCCCGGATGCTCCGCGGCGAGACGCGCTGCCTCGTCGGCCGGGAGGAGGGACAGGCGGTAGTTCGCGTACGACCTTGTCGCCTCACGGTAGGCCTCGAAGGCGGACGCGTCGCCCGCAAGCCTTCGCTGCAGCTCCCTCACGTATCCCAGGGCTTCGAGCTCGGATACCGCTCGCACTGCACCAGGACAGGTGAGCCAGAACACGGTGGGAAACGGCTTCACGCGCCTTTCTGGAGACGTGCCACCGTCCTCGCGGAGGACCGGCCTCGTCACGATGGTCTCCGGGAGGCCAAACGGGCACCGTGTCGCTACTCGGAGGAACCCCCGTGGCTTCCTGCCTATTTGTCTTTCCACGATCTCCTCGTCTGTCAGGCCCGTCCATTGGGGTCTGCGCTCCATAGGGCACATTGAAGAAACAGCCGGTGGCCTAAGCACACCGGCTTTCCTCTCACTCCACTCTTTCCTGATTCTTGATTGCTCGATGCTCGATCCCGTCGTTGTTCGTCTCTCGTGTCAAAATCGTTCGTCTTCGTCTTGCTCTTCCGAATCGTGCCCGTGAGATGGTTGTCTTTTCTGCGGGGCAACACAGCCGGGCTAACGAGACCATGCGATCCGGCCTCTACGCCCCTCCTACTCTGGAGTAGCGAGTGCCGCGCCCACCCCGCTTCGATTCCTGGCTTTTCTTGAGGTCTGACAGCCGCTCGTCGCTGTCTTTCAAGAACTTTGATAGCTTCTCCTCAAAGGACTGCCTTGCGGCCGCGTTCATCCTTCTGCCGCGACCGGGCTGGTAATTCGGATCAGCCTGCTTGATCGACAACCCGATCCTGCCGTTTTCCACGGCCAGAATCTTCACTTTCACGACGTCGTTTTCTTTCAAGTAGTCCTTTATGTCTCGTACATACGTGTCAGCAACTTCAGAAATGTGAACCAGTCCGGTCTGACCCCCGGCCAGTTCGACGAAGGCTCCGAAGTGCGTGATTCCCGTCACGCGGCCCTCGACGATGCTGCCTACCTCGAGCGACGGCATACCTGGTGAACTCCCCCTCGTGTGGTCGTGGTCAGCAAGAAACAGAGCCCGAATTTCAGTTCATTATACTTCGTACGGTGCGGTTGTGTCAATCCAAACCCAAGCGCGCCAGGCCCTAGGCTCAGCCAGAAGACCAGCGGACACGGCATCTGAGACCTTCGCTGCCCGGCTACGCGAGCCCGCCGGCCTAGTCACGAATGCTCGCAGGGTCGACCCCCTGCCTTTTCATGACGGCGGGGGGCGAATCAGGGTTGCGCGGCTGAGCGACAATGAACGGCACCTCGCCCGGCTTTACGAGGCCCAGCTCCTCACGGGCCACCTTCTCAACATATTCGTCGCTGGAGAGGTATTCGATCTGCTTTCGCAGTTCCTCGCACTTGGCTTCCCAGACTTGGATCTCCTTCTGCACCACGGAGATCTGGTAGTTCACCCGCACGAGCTCGAGATAGCCTCTGAGGTACAGGAACGCGATCCCGAACATGAATAGACCGACTAGCACCCGCCTGATCGGCTTCCAAGACGATTGGTTCGGCTTGTCTCCCGCGGCCAGAGCAACCACCTTCGCCTTTCTGCAACCTCCGGGCCCCGGGCTCCTGTCTCCGAATGCAGCGGCGCCCCCTATTGGGCCGTTGTTTGCTATTCGACGTCTTCCCGGCCAATCCCTTCTTACCGTCTCCGTCGCGGACGCGGAAGCCTGAAAACGCCGTGAGCAGCCCGACGCATCCTGAAGGAGGCTTCACGAAACCCCAGCCTTGCTCGCCTTCTCACACGGCGACAGCCCTCGACCACCGACACCGCGCTTCCCATCACTCGCCGACCTAGGACCGCCCTGTATCCAGCGAAACCCGCGGCGAACCCGAGGAACATGAAAAACCTGACCTCCCCCCAGCAGGTCGCGAGGAGAAACGTGAACGCGACGGTGGTCGCGAAGAGCGAGAACAGCAAATCGCCCGCAGCCGTGGCAACCGGGCCCAGCCCCAGCACAGACCTGGCGACACGGTAAAGGTCGAAGAACACGCCAACGATGACGCCCGTAAGAATCGTCACTAGAAGTGTGAACGCCTGCGATTCGACCGGCTCAATCACTTCAGCAGCCGCCCCAAGAAGCTCCTGGCCTTCTTGCCGACTTCCTCGGCATACTCCATGCCTGCAAGATACCCTTCGATGGTCAGGTTTCCCTCATCGAGGTTGAGTTGCTTGATGTGGAAATCCCTCCCGTGCAACATCAACATCCCCGCTGTCGTCTCAAGGACTACTTCCTGGTCATCGAAGCTCTCCACGTTGTTGACGCCGTCAACCGCTATCGTCTCGCGTTCGGTAACCGTCACCCTGTGCTGCGACGACACGGCTGTCCGCCTCTTCTCGTCAATCATCCCTCTTCCCTCCTCGTGCGAAGGTGCGCAACTCGTTGCCGCATTTCCGGCGGTTGCCCGGTCGCGGGCCTTTCCTGATGAATGGTTATGCCAGTCCCCACAAAAAAAGACCTGCCTTGGGACAAACCAGGCAGGTCTCACCCTATCCGTCATGCGGCGTGGTTGGGCACTCAAAAGGCCTACGGCTTCCGTGCGCTGTGCCGTTCCTCCCCGCTCCTCGACACGCTCTTGGCCTCCTCCCACAAGGAGTCCATCTCGTCGAGGGTCATGTCCTCCATGCGGCGGTTGCTCTCACCTGCGCGCGCCTCGATGTGCTTGAACCGCGTGATGAATTTGTCCACCGTGCGCCCGAGAGCGATCTCCGGGTCCACCTTGAGGAACCTGGCCACGTTCACGAAGGCGAAAAGCACATCGCCGACCTCCTCGGCGATCCGCGCTTGGTCTCCCGCCTCTCGTGCCTCCTCCAGCTCGTGCATTTCTTCTCGGACCTTTGCGAGCGCCCCGGAGACATCCGGCCAGTCAAAGCCCACCCTCGACGCTTTCGCCTGGACCTTCAACGCCCTCATGAGAGCGGGCATTGCACCCGCGACGTTGTCTAGGACCGACGCCGGTTCGCCGGCTTCGTCTGATCTCTCTTTTTGCTTTATCCGCTCCCAATTGCGCAGCACAGTCTCGCTGTCCTTCGCCTCGACATCGCCGAACACGTGGGGGTGACGCCGGATGAGCTTGCTGACGATTCCCTCGATGACGTCGCCCACATCAAACTTGCCGGCCTCGCTCGCGATCTGGGAGTGGAACGCTACCTGGAGGAGCAGGTCGCCTAGCTCCTCGCACAGCTCCGCATCGTCGTGGTCGTCTATGGCCTGGACCACTTCGTAGGCTTCCTCGACTACGTAAGTTCTGAGAGATTCGTGAGTTTGCTTGCGGTCCCAGGGACATCCGCCTTCACCCCGGAGCCTTCGCATCACTTCAACGAGCGGGGCCAGCGAATAGCGGCCCGTCGCATCGTTCGCGGTTTTCGCCTGGTTGTCCCTGCACCTCGTCGCCATCTCTTGCACCTTCCCCTAGCCCAGTACTCAACACTCAACGACGCAGGAGGCCAAGCCGTTCAAGGACGCTCGCGATCTTCCCCCCGCCGGGGAAAACCTCAAGTTCGTGCCGGCCGACGACTCCCGTGACGAGCAGCGCCAGCCCGTACACGGCGACCGCCACCACTATAGCGGCAAGCGCGCCCAGGGTGTTGCTGGCAACTGCCCGATACACTCCTGCGTACGCCGCCCTTGCCACCAAAGCCATCACCGCGACGCCCAAGACCGGTTTCACTGCTGTGTTCATGACGTCAATGCTCAGGCCGAGCATCCGCACGAGCGCCGCCACGTTAAGGAGCCCCGCCACAGCAAAGGCGGCTACAGTGCCATATGCCGCGCCCCGGATGCCGTATGCAGGCATGCCGGTGAGCACGAGGCTCACGACCAGCTTCGCCAACGCGCCCTTCGCCAGGTTCCGCACAGGCACCGTAACCTCGCCGAGCCCCTGCAGAATGCCTGAGCTGACTTGCTGGAGCGCCAGGAATACGGTGCCAAACGCAAGGGCGCGCAGCGGAACAGCGACTTCCGCAGGCCACCTGAGCATGATCGAGAACTCCTTGGCGAACACGAAGAGCCCTACCGCGGACGGCAGCGCAAACAGGAAACCTAGCCTGATGGCCTCCTCGGCTCTCGCCGAAAGCGTGCTCCTGTCGCGTCGCGCCAGGGCTTCGGAGATCGCTGGCACGGCGCTCGCCGCCACCGCCGACGTGACAAGCGTCGGAAAGTACATGAGGGGTTGCGCCATGCCCGTTAGCCGCCCGAAAAGCCTCGTGACCTCGTCGGGTGAGAATCCCGCACTGGCGAGACGCATGGGCACAATAGCTATATCGAGGAACTGCATGAGCGGCATTATCGCCGCGGCGAGCACCACCGGCAACGACAGGTCGAAGATGCGACGAACGAGCGCCAGCGTAGAGCCCATGTAATCCTCGATGGCACGCGCCCCGCCCCCCGGTGCGCCGTCCTCAGCCGCGGAGCGGCCGCGGCTTTCCCCATCGCCACGACGTCTCGCCCCGCCGCCCTCCCTGCCGCTCCTTGCAAAGACCGCCCTCACCTGGGCCCATGACACCTTCCATGACCCTGGCACGTGCTGAAGCCTGAAATACGCAACGAGTAATACTAGGAAACCCGCGGCCCCGCCGAGCACCGCGCCAAGGTTCGCTCCCGCCGCCGAGAATTCAACCCCCCGCGGCAAGAGGAGCCATGCGAGGCCGATCATGGCGGAGACCCGCACTACCTGCTCGCTCACTTGCGAGAGCGCGCTCGGCCCCATTTCTTGCATGCCTTGGAAGTATCCGCGGAACGCCGACGTTACCGACAGGATGAGCACAGCCGGCGACACAGCTACGATAGCAAGAGCCGCCCGGGCGTCCCGCGCCACGTACCTGGCGATCGGCCCCGCTCCCAGGGCGAGGGCTGCCGAGAAGAACGTGCCCGTTAAAAAGAGGATCGCCGTGGCGACCTTCAGGACCTTAAGGGCGCCCGCAGGGTTGTTCCTCGCTGTCTGCTCAGCTACGAGCTTCGATACCGCCACCGGCACCCCTGCCGTCGAGACTACCAGGAACACCCCGTAAACGGGATAAGCCATCTGGTACAAGCCGACGCCCTCGTCCCCGATGAGCGAGGGCAGGACGATCCGGGAGACCGCGCCCAGAAACCTGTTGGCCAAGCCCGCTGCGGCGAGGATCGCCGCCCCTCTGATGAGAGACTTTCTTGTCATCTACCGATGCCTCGCATGCCCTAATGGGTACTTAACGCACGCCCCAATGCCCGCGGGCTGCCTGCGCGCTAGCACCAGAGCGTGCGCGCGGCGTCAAGTCCTTCACTCGCGACCGCCGTCCTCGGCAATCGCGAGATGCGCCGGCGGTGGGAGACGCACAGGCCAATTGTACTACAGCGCAGGCTTGCAGGCAACACGAACGCCGCCTGCCACTTCAGGTTCACACTACCGCGTTCCCACCGACACCACCGTGCCGGTGGACAGCCTGCCGGGGCCAACTTTGCAGGTCCCCGTGAGGGAGCACCGGTCCAGCGAGGCACATCGGTTCATCGGTTCAAGGAGGCACATCGAAGCACACCCACTGCGCGGAGTTGCCGGTGTTACGCTCGGCGATGCCGCCCCGAGCGGCGCCCGCTTAGCCAGGCCATAACCGAGCCCGTCCGGCTAGGCGGCAGGTTCCGACACCCCCTCACCCAATCACCGGCAACCCGAGAGTTCGGAAAGCGAGAGAAGACCGGATAACCTTATGCTGCTGAGGCGGGTGGCGTAGACGGGCTAGGGACGGAAGCAGGCAGCCAGCCCATACGGCTCGCTGCCTGCTTCCGTCGACAGGCTGCCCCCTCAGGGGAGCCACTACCTTACCCTGGTGACCCACGTTCCGACTCGGGTTGCGCGAGATCCTGACGGCCACCCCGACCCCATCCCCCAGCCCACCTGGGAATCGTCGAGCAAAAGGGGAAAGGTGGACGGAGAGCCCGAATGAACACCGGCTAAGCATAGCGCCACAAGTTCTCGTCTCACTTCTTGACGGCGCGGGGTTGCCGGTGCTTGCACGACGGGGCGTGGAGAATTCGGCCGTCCTAAGCGCCGAATTCGAACGAGGCGCGCCGCAAGCGCGCCGTCCCCGGAGGGCAACACCGGCAACCCTGAGCAGGACCACTCTGCCGAAAAGTAGCGCGGACTCTTGACGACATACTTAGACGCACAGGATACTGGCTCAAATCACCGTTACTGCTCCATCTGCTTGGCTAGGAATCCCGCGGCGGTCTCAGCCAGTTTCAGCTCGAGGTCACCCATCTTGACGTTGGGATCCATCGAAGAAAGTATCACAGCCCCGATCGGGTCGCCTTCCGCGATGATCGGCGCGATCACCTGGCTAGAGAACTTGCAGTCTCTGGCATCCTCAACCACCGGGCAGGTCTCGCAGTACTCGTGCTTTCCCGGCTCGTTGATGATGACGGACTTGCGGGTTTCCATGGCTTTTTCGACAGCCGGAGATACCCGCTTGTCCATGAACTGCTTCTTTGGCCCTCCGGCCACCGCGATGATGGCGTCACGGTCGGCGATACATGCGATATGTCCTGTAGATTCATACAACGAATCCGCGTACTCTTTCGCGAAGTCGCCGAGCTCTCCGATGGGCGAGTACTTCTTGAGGATCACCTCTCCCTCGCGGTCGACGAAGATCTCGAGCGGGTCGCCTTCGCGGATTCGCAGCGTTCTTCTGATCTCCTTGGGGATGACTACCCTGCCAAGGTCATCGATGCGTCTCACAATGCCCGTAGCCTTCACCGTCGTCCCTCCTCTCGAGTTGGTCTCGTTTAGCTCTGTCTTCACTGATAGCCTATTGCATTAATGACATTTTTATTCAGTTTTGCCACCCACCCGTCAAACCTCGGGCGCTCGGGCACTCGGGCGCTCTTTCGACTGCGCCGCAGCCAGCTTGGGGTGGGGGCGTTTGACCTGGACCGTGATTCCAACACTGTGCCATTGGGCTCGCCCGCTTTCCAACCCCGTCTCGCAGAGTATATGGTATCCAAGTGCGCAACAATCATGCAGAGCTACCCGGCTGAGGCTCCCACCCCTTACCACCCATTACCAGCGAGTTGCCGTGCCGGGCGGCTATCCTCCGATGGAGGTCGCGCTGCCTTGCCGGCGACCAGTGGCAAGCCCCCGTATCCCCTGGTCGCGGCCGAGCCGCGTCTTCGATGGCCGCTGCCGGACACGCTGGAGCGTGTCCTCGACCAAACGAAGGAGGTCCTCATCAGAGAGGCCGTCGCGCCTGATTCGCACGGAAGGGCTCTTGCCGAAGTTCGCATACACCCTGCCCCGGTTCGCCCTGACGGCCTCCATGACTTGGTCTTGCGAGACTCTCGAGGCAGGAAGCAGCTTCACGACGACCTGGTCGCGTTCGGACGCTACCTGAGCCACGCCGATGTCTCTTGCAACAGCACGGATGCGCGCGATGGCAAGAAGGTTCCGGCACGGCTCCGGTGCCGGCCCGAACCTGTCCTCCATCTCTTCCTCAAGGTCGTTGACGTCGTCAACCGTAGAGGCAGCGTTGATCTTCTTGTACATCTCGATCTTCAACCTCAAGTCGGCGATGTAGTCGTCCCCGATGAAGGCGCTCACGCCCAAGTCGATGACGGGCTCGGTCTTTTCCTCCTCGGCCGCCGTGGTGCCGCGCAGCTCCTTCACGGCCTCCTCCACGAGACGCGAGTATAACTCGAACCCGACAGCCGCGATGTGGCCGTGCTGCTCGGCGCCGAGGAGGTTGCCGGCACCCCTGATCTCGAGGTCACGCATGGCGATCTTGAAGCCCGACCCGAAGTCCGTGAACTCGCGAATCGCCGAGAGCCTTTTCTCCGCGACCTCGGACAGAACGCCGTCCCTACGGTACATGAAGTATGCGTATGCCACACGGTTGCTTCGCCCCACCCGCCCCCGCAGCTGGTACAGTTGGGCCAGGCCGAGCATGTCCGCGTCTGTCACCACGAGCGTGTTAACGTTGGGTATGTCGAGCCCGTTCTCGATGATGGTCGTGGCGACCAGCACGTCGTACTCGCGATCCATGAATTTGAGCATGACCTCTTCCAGCCTGTCCTCCGGCATTTGGCCGTGAGCTACCCCGATCCTGGCCTCCGGAACGAGCCGGGCGAGGAACATCGCCGCGGAATCGATGGTCTGTACGCGGTTGTGCACGTAATACACCTGGCCGCCTCTGGCGAGCTCGCGCACGATCGCCTCGCGGATCACCGTATCGTCGTGCTCCATCACGTAGGTGCGCACGGGGAACCTATCCTCGGGAGGCGTTTCGATCACACTCATATCTCGGACGCCAGTAAGAGCCATGTGAAGCGTCCTCGGGATTGGAGTCGCCGTTAATGTAAGAACGTCCACGCTCTTTCTTAGTTCCTTCAAAAACTCCTTGTGCGCGACCCCGAACCTTTGCTCCTCGTCGACCACCACGAGGCCGAGGTCGTGGAACTTCACGTCCGGCTGAAGCAACCGGTGGGTGCCGATGACTATGTCTATCCCGCCCCTGCGCAGCTCCTTCAGGATATCGCGCTGCTCCGCCTCTGATTGGAATCGCGATAGCGCGGCGATCCGGACCGGGTAGCCCGCGAACCTGTCCTTGAAGGTGGTGAAGTGCTGCTGAGCCAGGATCGTCGTGGGCACGAGGACTGCTACCTGTTTCGAGTCCATGACGGCCTTGAAGGCCGCTCGGATCGCTACCTCGGTCTTGCCGTACCCGACGTCTCCACAGAGAAGCCGATCCATAGGTCTCGGCTTCTCCATGTCCGCCTTCACCTCGGCGATCGCGTTAAGTTGGTCCGGGGTCTCCTCGTAAGGGAACGCGTCCTCGAACTCTTTCTGCCACGGCGTGTCGGGGCTGAACGCATGCCCGCGTATAGCCTCGCGCGCTGCATAGAGCTCGAGAAGCCCGCGGGCCATATCGCGGACGGACTCTTTAACCTTTGCCTTCACCCTGCTCCATTCGGTCCCGCCCAGCTTGTAGAGCTTGGGCGGGGAGTCCTCGGGACCGATGTACTTTTGCAGAAGACCGATCTGGTCTGTGGGTACGTACAGCCTATCCTCCCCGGCGTACTGGATCAGCAGGTAATCACGCTTCGCACCAGCGGCTTCAAGCGTCTTGATGCCCATGTACCTCCCTATGCCGTGCGCCACGTGCACCACGTAGTCGCCCGGCCTAAGGTCCGTGAACGCAGCGAGCCGCGATCCCGCGCTTTGAGCCTGCGGGAGCCTGCGCTTGCGCCTCTCCGCCCCGTAGAGCTCGGCATCGGTGAGCACCACAAGTCGCAGTGAGGGAAGTTCGAAGCCGCTCTCGAGGGAACCCACACTCACGATGACGTTCCCCGGCTTGACCTCATCGGTGATGGACGGCACGCAGGTGGCCTCGATGCCGTTCTCCACCATGACCTCACGGAACCGCCGAGCGCGGTCTTCAGTGCTGACGACCACGACCACCCGGTGCTTTTTCCTGCGCCAGGCCTTGAGGTCCTTCACGAGCAAGTCGAACTTGCCGTGGTAGGGACTCGCAGGCTTCCCGGAAAACGACCTGACGCGGTCGGTGTTGCTGATATCCGTGCCCCGGGCCAGGAGCACGAATTCCAGGCGCTGGTAGCGACCAAGGCACGCCATGGCCTCCTCGGCGGAGGCAAAGAGCGAGACCTCCATCGGAAGCACCCTTCCGGCCTCCAGGAGGGTCGCATACGCCTCGCGCACCTCAGCCTCGAAGCCAACGAACGCCTCCCGTAGGCGCGCGGGTTCATCCACGACGACCACCGGGTCAGCGGCGTAGTCGAGAATCGTGCCGAGCCGTCCGTAGAACGCCGGAGCGTACTGGTCCTCGCCGTCGAACGTGAGACCTTCACGGAGCTTTTCGAGGGCGGAATCGGTCCGGTCGCGAAGCGACCTCGCCTCGGTCACGCGCCCGAGCCCCTCGAGTCGTTTACACTGGGCGGCGGCTTGAGCCTCGATGCGGGCCAGGCCCGCCTCGCGGGCGTTTTGCGAGACCAAAAACTCGCGCGCCGGCGCGAGGCTCGCGTGGTCCACCTCGCGGCTCGACCGCTGGCTCGCCGGGTCGAACTCCCTAATGGAGTCGATCTCGTCGTCGAAGAACTCAATTCGTAGGGGCGACGCGGAGTCTGGGGGAAAGACATCGAGGATGTCGCCCCTCGCGGAAAACTGCCCGCGCCTTTCCACGAGTTCCGCCCTCTCGTAACCCATTCCAGCGAAACGGGTGATGAGGGAATCCCTGTCGTGCCTTTCGCCGATTTTGAGGGTCAGTGAGAACTCCGAGAACACCTCCGCCGGCACGAGCCTTCTCGCGAAGGCCCTCGCGGGCACTACCACCAGAGCCCGCCTGCCCCTGGAAAGGCACGCCTTGACGGCAAGCCTTTGGGACAGCACGTCGGCGCTCTCTCTGGCCTCCTCGTGAGGCCACAGCTCGAGTGCTGGAAAGCTCATCACTTCCGCCGGCGAAAGCAGCGTGGCGAGGTCTTCCCCAAGCCTCCCGGCCTGCTGCGGGCTGTACGTCACCACGATGAACGGACGCCCGGGCACGGCCCGGTACAGGGCAGAAAGGACATAGCTCTTCATCGACCCGCCAAGCCCCAAAACCACCTGGGAAGGGGTCTTTCTCTCGAGACCAGAGGCGATGTTGGCGAACTCGGGAGACTCCCGGAGCACTGAGAGAAAGCTGTTCAAGAAACACTCCTCCTGGGACCGTCATTCACAGTGGGACCGCCACTCACATCAGGCTCGTCCGCGTCGGGCTCGTCCGCGCCTTAGCCGCACGTACGGGTATCCCGCGGGTCAAGGCGCGTCGGCGTGCGCCGCGCCGGCCGCGAGCGCGTCGGTCAAGAGCGAGGGCACGCACGGGCCAAGCGGCCGGGGAAGGCCCGCACGCGTCTCCGCCTCCCCCCGCTCCCCGCTCCCCCGCGCCCCAGGGCGCAGCCTTGGGCGCGCCCGAGTGCGAGAGAAGAAAGACAGGGCGGTAAATGCCCATGCCGAAAAGGGCTTTAGAAGCCCAACACCCCGTCTAAAGCCCTGCCGACGCCGGTGTTTTCTGTTCTTGCCCGCGCTTCATTATATTATCCCAGACGAAACTAAGTCAATTCCGCCTTCGCCGGGTCCCGGGGCACCGCCTCGGCCCAAATGTGATGTCGACTCTCGGCCCAGTTGAAGCCCATGGAGCCGTCGCTGGGGTCGCGCCGCGCTTACAGGCGCCCGCCCGCACCAACCAGCGCCACTATCGCTAGGTTCCAGGCGGCATGCGCGAGCACGGCCGCGGCCACCGCGAACAACGGCTCGAGCGTGACGGTGAGCACTGCCTGGGTCACAACGCCGAAGGCGGCGTGGCTCAAGAGGCTCATAGCCCCCGCCGCAAGCCCGCGCGCCGATAACGACGCAGGCTCGCCCTCCCGCCCGGGCCCGGGGTCGGGCTCGGGGTCGGGGTCGGGCCCGTGCCAGAGCCATGCTGAAGCGTCATACACCGCCTCAACCGCGCCGAAACCGAGGTGCACCGCTAGGACGGGCGCCGCCATCGCCAGCGCGAAGCCCGTCTTCGCGGTCTCCTCCACGCCCGGGCCGAGGACGAACGCCAGAAGCGGACCCGGCCGCCCGCCTCGCGATGCCGCCCTGTTGAACAAAAAAGCCGCCCCCGACGCAAGGACAGAGGCCAGGAGGGATCGAAGCCCTGTGAGGAACAAGCCTTTCGTCATCCACCTGCGTTGCGAGGCCGCCCATCCAAGCGCGTCAACCGCTCGACCTCGATTTGTCGCGCGATGGAGCGGTCGATGGCAACCCGCGTGTTCCCAACCTCGAGGACGAACGCTGGGAACGTCAGGTTCACCGTGACTTCGCTCCCAGGAAGGACGGCCATGGCAAGGAGTTTCTGGAGGAGCCGCGCGTTTGCGCTCTTGACGCGCACCACCCGCCCGCGCTCGCCTACCATGAGTGCTGCAAGCTCACACGTGGGCCCGCGGCCCTCGCGGATTATTGTGCCGCTTCGAACGCGGAATATCCTCGCCCCGCTTGTCGGGCCGGTAGCGCCGCCTGCGCAATTCCCTCCTCCCGCGCTCATAACGCCAGGCCGCTCCACGTCAAGACGAGATTGAGCACGCAGCCCCAGGCAAAAGCGACTCCAACGGCTAGCCCTGCGATGGCAAGCGCCACGCGCCAGCCCCGTTCTTTACACATCATAGCAAACTGGGCCACGCACGGGACGAACAACGTAAGGACCACGCACGCCACAACAAGGTCGGGGCCGGTCAGCTTGCCTGCGACCACCAGATCATAAAGACCCGCCGCGCCATAGTCCCGGCGGAAAAACCCGAATAGGAACGCGGACGCCACCTCGAGTGGAAGGCCCATGAGCCTCACCGGCACTTCCAGTAACCTGAGCGCGAGCTGGAACAAGCCTGTCATCCTACCGAGCCAGATCACAACGCTCGCGCCCATGAAGAGCGGCATCACCTCAAAGAAGTACCACTTCATTCGGGTGAAAGTCTTGGTGAGCACGTTCGAGGCGACGGGCACCCGGAGCGGGGGCACCTCCATATAGAAGACCGGCCTCTCCCCGGGAATGAACCGCGAGGATGCGTACCCGGCGGCCAGGAAGGTACCTCCCACTACGCCAACCCACAGGAGAAGCGCCCGCGGCCTCGTCGCCAGCATCCCCAGGATCACGCCGAGTTGCGCCGAACATGGCACCGCCAGCGCAAGGAGCAAGGTGGCGATCGTCCTCTCCCGCTTGGTCTCGAGAGTGCGTGTCACCATCGTGGCCATCGTGCCGCAGCCGAAGCCCAACGTTATCGGGATCACCGCGCGTCCGCTCAGGCCCACCAGCTTGAAAGCAGCGTCGGCCATGAGGGCCAGCCGCGGCAGGTAGCCCGTATCCTCGAGGACCGAGAACATCAGGAAGAACGTGCCCACGATGGGCAGCACGATCGCCACGGAATAGCGAAGCCCCAACGTGATGAGGCCGTACTCACCGGCGATAAGCTCCCTTAGGCTGAGGCTGGCTATGTGCCGTGCCACGAACGCATTCACGGCGGGGTTCACGATCTCGCCGAACACCCGTCTTTCAAGGAAGTCCACGAGTGTGCCCGCGCCGAACGTTCCGACAAACCGGTAGAGCCCGAAGTAAAGTACCAAGAGAAGCAGCGGCACGGCCGTCGGGGGGAAAAGCGTGACGAAATCCAGAACCCGCGCAGCGCAACTCCGGCCCGGGCCACGACGCGCGGCCGTCCTGGTCACGCGGCGGGCAATGACGTCCGCTCTCCCTTGTCGCTCAATCCCAATGAGGTATGACAGAGGGAGGTCGCAGCAGCTTGCGGTGGACTCCACGATCGCGCGGATCCGCTCGTAACGCTCGCGGGCCTCGCTGCGGCGCACGAGGGCGTGGACATCCTTGGCGCCGGAAAGAAGCAGGAGCGCGATGGCCTTCCGGGACATTGAGTAACGCCCATGGAGCTCGGCCTCGATCTCACGCGCCGCGCGCGCTATCAGGCCCGCGACACGCTCCGAGGCGTGCGCAGGCGCGGCACGGGGCGTCGTGGATGCTAGAGATGCCCGGTGCGCCCGGGACGCCGGAGGCACCCCCGACGCCGAAGGCCCCGGAAACGCTCGAGATGCCCTGGACACATCCAGCCACCCTATCCTTCAGAGCGTCCACCCCGAGACCGCGCGTGAGCACAGTCCCGACCACAGGCACACCAAGCTCACGTTCGAGGCCCGGGATGTCTATCCATATCCCTATGCGCTCGGCCTCGTCCAGTATGTTCACGTCGAGGATCAGCTTGAGGTCGGCCTCGATTAGCTGCAAGGTGAGCGGAAGCATCCTGCGTAGGTTGCGCGCGTCCACTACGTGCACCACGATATCGACTTCCTCAGAGAGCAGAAGCGAAAGCGTGACGCGTTCCTCTTCGGTCATGGGCACTAGTGAGTACGTGCCGGGTGTGTCTATGACTTCGAACGGGATGCCGCGAATCCTGGCAAAGCCCCGCGAAACCTCGACGGTGGTTCCGGGGTAGTTTGACACGGTGGCGTATGCCCCGGTGAGGACGTTGAAGAGCACGCTCTTCCCGACGTTGGGGGTCCCGATAATGGCGAGCTTCCTTCGGCGCACGGAGCCTCCCCCTATGTGAGGATGCGTCAGCCCTTGCCCCATCTGCAGTAGATGAGAGACTGCCAATGTTGCACGCGAGGACGCCGCTGCGAGCAGGACGGCACTTCTGCACCGTCCACCCGCCCGCAAGGGGCATGAGCATTTCTGCACCCTCCGCCCGTCCCAAAGAGGCGGGAGCATCTCTCGACTCTCCACCTATGAGGTGCGACAACGATATGTTATTCCCTACCACGAGTGTTTGCTACACCTTCGTTGCCTGCATCGCCTTCCCGTGGGGAACTCCCATCCCCGCGCCCGGATCGGGAGTGGGAACCCGCCTGCGCCTGGGCCGCGCCCCGGGCCTCGGCACCATCACGCGCGCCCCCGGCCGTGGTGGCCATGCGGCAGTTGCGGCAGTACCCGTAGACCCTGAGACTGTGGTCCACGACCTGGAAGCCGGTACGCTCCGAGATGGCTTCCTCTATATCGTCGAGAAGGTCCTCGTTGAACTCGAAGATGCCGCCACAGCTCAGGCATATGAGGTGATGGTGATAATGCTTCTCGAACTCCGGGTTGAACTCGTAACGACTTCCTTCCTCTCCGAACTGCAGCTTGTGGATGATGCCCAAGCTCTCGAAGATGTCGAGAGCCCGGTACACGGTGGCGAGGCCGATGTCCGGGCACTCCTCTTTGGTGCGGCGGTATATCTCGTCGGCAGAGAGGTGTAGGTCTGCGCCTTTCACTAGAACCCGCAGAATCGCCTCCCGCTGCGGGGTAAGTCGCATGTCTTTCTCGGCAAGAAGCTCCTTTATGTCAGAAAGCTCCCTTGGCACCCCGTCACCCCCCACCCCCGTTTGCAGCCGCTCACGGACCCGCGGACCCTTGGCCGCCTTGCGCAAGGGCCGCCCCGTCCGGCATGCTCGACGGCTCCCGCGGCCCTATGAGCTCCTCGACGAACTTCGGCAACACGAACGCGGCTTTGTGGATCTCGGGCGTGTAGTAACGCGTCTTCAGGTTCGTGACACGCGCGTCGCGGACCGGGTCTTGCTTCTTCGACGCGAGCACAAAGCTCCACAGTGCCCCAGGGTAGGACGGAACCACGGCGAGGTAAAGCCGTACGACGGGGAAGACCCGCCGAAGGTCGCAAACGGCGCGCCTTATGAGTTCGCCGTAGAAGAACGGCGACTCCATTTGGGCACAGAATACCCCTTCGCCGGTGAGGGAGGCGTACGAAGCGCGATAGAACTCCTCAGAGAAAAGCACGGCCCCGGGGCCCACGGGGTCTGTCGAGTCGCAAATGATGACGTCGTACTCCCCGGGATGCGACCTCACGTGCTCCGCCCCATCGCCTACCATTATCCGACACCTGGGATCCTGAAGCGAACTCGAGAGGTGAGGGAGATACCGTCGGCTGACCTCGATGACCCCCTCGTCTATCTCGGCGAGCACAGCGTTCTCCACCGACTCGTGCTTTAGGACCTCGCGCATCGTGCCGCCGTCACCCCCTCCGACGACAAGGACCTTCCGGGGACAAGGATGGGTGCAGAGCGGCACGTGGGTGATCATCTCGTGGTATACAAACTCGTCCAGGTCGGTGGTCATGACGCATCCGTCGAGCACGAGCACTCTTTTGTTATCAATGGTCTCGAGAACCGCAATGTCCTGGTACTTGCTGGTCTCGTGGTAAATGGTCCGGGCGATCTTCATGGACAATGCCAGGCCCGGAGTCTGCCGTTCGGTGAACCAGAGCTCCAATTCACCGCCTCCTCCTTCGCCTTGGGCCGAACCCTAGGTTTCCTGCGCCGCTATTATATTCCTGGACCCAAAGCGTGTCAACGACACGGGGAGCGGAGGGCCCGAGAGGGCTCGAGCGCCCGCAGGCGTCCAAGATGAGCTAGCCGGGCGCAAGGTCCGCGCCCGGCTGTCGACACCCACTGTATCGCTCTACCGCTGGCTCGCCATGTTCCCGACAGGACCGCCAAGAATGGGAGGGAAAATCACCGCGTGTACCCAGCGGCTTTGGGCTTGAACGTATTGCACATGGTGTGTTCCGACGCCGAAACCGTAAAGTCGGTGCCGGCCGCGGCGCCCCGTTCACCGATTCGCCCGACCTCCACATCGGTCGCGCGGGCCCGGCCGCGGGCTTCCCCACGCTCGCCGATTCGGCCGACTTCCATGCCGAAGTCCCTTGCGCCGCCTCGCAGCGCAGGATTCCTGTCCACCTCGATGGCGTCAGCCTCGCACACGTTTCCCGAGCCCCAGTAAGCGCACTCGCTCACCGAGCACTTCACCCCAGTTATCCTGCCCATTCTCATCACCTCCACACAAAAGGGTGCCACGAGAACGAGATTTTATGCTTTGTGCCTTCTCGTCGGTCAAGCCAAGGTGAGTGCGGAGATGCTCTTCCGACCGGCCGGGGCGAGGATGACCAGCTAGAGGGGTGAATACGCCGGGGCGCGGAACACACAGCACGGCCAGCCGCGTGACGGCACGCCGCCTAGCTCGATCGCCTATCCTGCCCCGCCAGACCACTAGCCTCGCCGTGGTGCCCAGGGCGGTGGCGGTAGTGCTCGGGGCGAAGGAGCTTCACCAGAGCACACGTTATCGTGTACTCCCAAGACCTCTGGCGGGGAAGCAGCCCACATGTGAAGTAGCCTATTGCGCCCAGCTTCTGTTTGGAGTTGTGTACCCCCGTGAGCTCGTCCATGACCGGGCCGAGCTCGCGTCCGGCCGCCACCTCGCTCCCCACAGCCGGAGGCAGAGGCATCGAGGCGCCGTGCGCCACCGAGAGGACCCCGTCGCGCGTAGCTATGGCGCACCACCCTATGAGATGGGCTTCACACGTCTCACTTGCTTCAAGCGCCGCCTCATCGGCCGCGGCCCCAGCATCGCGCCCTCCCCTTAACTGCCAGCCTCCGACGCCCTCAAACGCAACTCCGCCTTCGAGGCCCACGCCGACGTCTGCGTCGGTGGTCGCAAGGACGTGCGCGGCGCGGGCAACGGCACACCTCCGGGTCTCGTCATCGCCCAGGGGCTGGTCCGGCAGGCCCAGGTCCACATTGACGCCTTCAACCTCGATCTTGACGTTCTTATCCCGAAAGGCCCGGGTAAACACCCTGCGAACCGCCCGGACCTTTACTGGATTCGTTGAGCCGACTACGATTTTCACGTGATGATTCCCCTCCGCACAGCGAGCGCACGGGTAAGATTCCCACGCACCAAGAAGCCGAACAGCCTTGTCAACGCATCTAGCGTAGGTCACGCGGATCTATGATGATCGACCGGCCCACCCCACGACCCTCGCCGCCGCCTGTGACAACGTCCTCATCCGGCCAGGCCTCGTCCATCTCCTCCGCTTCGTCCCAATCCTCGTCACGGTCGCGGCCCCGCCAGCTCGCTCTCCAATCGTCTTCCCTATCCACATCGAGAGTCTCGCCCGCCGCGCCCGCGGTGGTCGCGCCCCCGAAAGCAGGGGTCACGATGAGCCGCCGCCCACCCTCATCGCGCTCAGCTTCGGCCTGTGCCCCCCGCAGCCTCCTCGCCTCGGGCGCGCCGTCAAGTACGACGCCGATGCTCGTTGCCACGAGCGCCTCCACGAATGGTATGTCGCGGGGTGGTTTCCCGTCGGCGATGGCAATCGCGGCGGCGAATGCCGAACGCGCGGGCTTCTCCCGGCCCTTCAGAAGCAGCAAGTATGCCGTCTCCTCCAGGCGCCGCTGGTACTTCTGCGCAACATCGGGTGTAAACAAGGCTTGCATGGCATCCTCAACCACTGCACGCAGGCGCTCACTCTGCACAGCCTCGCTCGTGTAAATGACGCTATCAGCGATCGCAAGAGCTCTCGCCCAGTATGGCTTCGCCTTTTCCTCGGCGAACGCCCACGAGCACGCAGACCGAAGGCTGAGGAGTCGCCCAGAATCGCGCAATGCTGCAACGTCGCGCCTTACATCGTCAGCGTCCATCTTCTCGTAGATGATCGGCCGAGCGGGCGGCGGAGGCAGGTTCTTGGCCGCAGCACTGTACAATGAATACCCTTGGGGCATCTCCCTCCCGACTCGTCGCCCGATCTCGCCAGCCTCTTTCATCAGGAAGCGCGCGTGCTCAGTGTCGATCTCTGTAAGCTTCGTCTCGCCCACGAGGTCGCTCGCCACTTCGTGGAGCTTTCGCTTGCTGCCTCGAAATACGCGGCAGTCGTCGATTCCCTCGTCCTCTTTGAGGAGCCATGCGATGAATGCCCTGCCCTCGCCGGGCGCCCACACGTGGGTGGCGAGCAAGCGCGTCCCGGTCCAATCATAGTACCCAGCGAACGCGCCCTCGACCCTCCCGGGCGGCGCCGCAATTGCCGGCACGCGCTCGCGGACCGGGGCAAGTTCCTCGGCGACATACACCCCCGCAGACCTCAGTCTATGCAACGACCGGCCGGCCTCTTTGCGCACAGCTTTATCCTGAGCCGACTCACGAATCTCCGTCAGCACCCGCACGGCCGATTCATCTCGCACTTCACCGAGGGCCTGCACCGCCGCCCGGGCGAGGCGAAGGTCATCACCGGTCGCAAGCTGTTCCAGGCCGGGCACCGCGGCCGCCTGCGCGCTTCGGGCGGCCTTGACGAGAATGAGCCCTACTTCCTCGGCCGAGCACCCCGCGAGCTCGTTCAGCGCAGGTATGGCGAGCTCCTTGGGCGCAGGTGTCCTAGGTTCACCCTTCGGCGTATGTGCGTCCATTTCTCCGATGTGCCTCCTCCACAGATGTGCCTCATCCAAAAGTAGCCGCATCTTCAGCGTTTATTCTTCCCTAGCCGCAGAATTCCTGCACCCGTGCGCTTTGGCGTCCGCGTCCGCAGCGTCCACAGGCACACTCACTGCATAGGCGTGCCGCCCCGTGCATGCCACGGCCCCGCGCCTATCGCGCATCGCGCACTACGCACCACGCGTGACGCCCCACGAGTGGCGTGCCACGGGTGACGCACATCACGCGCGCGTCAGGACGGATTCCGCATATCAACCTTCAGGCCGCGGGCGTGACACGCGACACAAGTTCCTTCCTCGCCCGTTCCTGACGTCTTCCGTCCGATTGTTCAGGATGGCTTGCTGGTGATTGCACGATGGGTGTCAGAATCCTGCTGTTGACCTGACGAGCAAGATGTTGGCGAAGCGCGCCGGCGACCCCGAGATCCTTGAGCCTCTCCATGGCGACGGGGAAGACCCGTCGTGGCTTGCTTTGCTGGCCGCTTGCCTACCGCTGCCTCGCGACTGGGAGCCGCACCGTAAAGGTGCTGCCTTCGCCCTCCCTGCTTTCCACGGAGATCGTGCCCCCGTGGGCCTCGACGATGCCGTGGCTCACGGCAAGGCCAAGGCCGACCCCGCTGGTCCGAGTAGTGAAGAACGGCGTGAAGATTTTAGAGAGGTTCTCACGAGGTATGCCAACCCCGGTGTCCGCGAACTCCACCCACACGTAGCCGCGCCTCCCACCCGCTGCGCCCGCGCCACGCGCGGGGGACCTGCCTGTGCCGAGGCGCCGGTGGTCGACACCGAGCCGCACCTTGAGGACTCCACCAGACGGCATCGCTTGTATAGCGTTCACCGCGAGGTTAATAAACACCTGTTTGAGCTGGCCTTCGTCCGCCATGACCGGCGGAAGCTCCGCCGTCTCTCCTTCGACCTGTATCCTCACGCCAGCCGCGGCTGCCTGATGCTGCAGGAGGTAGACCGTGTCCTCGACGACCCGTCGCACGTCCGTGGGCCGTAGGTGCATCTCCTGATGGCGCGAGAACACCGTTAGATTCTTGACTATTCCAGAGCAGCGGGCGGCTTCCTCTTCAATGGCCCGGAGCGGCTTCAGATACTCATTGGGCGAATCCACAGACCTCGAGATCTTGTCCGCGAGATGCTCGGCGCAGGCGGATATGATGCCGATCGGGTTGTTTATCTCGTGCGCGATGCCGGCCGCAAACTCGCCCACGGCCTTGAGACGCTCAGCCCTCCGCAGCCGCTCACCAAGGCTGACTCGCACGGTCACATCCTCCGCCACGATGATGGCGCCCTTTACGCGCCCGCCACCTCCGCCGCGGTCAGCCTCCGTCGACCCCGCCGCCTCCACCGACCCCACGGGCTCCGCCGACTTTGCAGAGTTCGCCGCCTTCGCCGACTTCGCCGACTCGCGCGATCCCGCCGGGCCGTCCGCAGCGTGCGTAGCGTCCATAGCGTTCGCAGCGTTCGTAGCGTCCTCACCGTCTGGCGTGCTCAGGAGCGGGCACACCCTGCACGACACCACGTACTCCCTGCCGTCTGGCGCGTGCTGCCTCATCTCGTCGCTTTCGAGGGTCTCCCCGTCCTCCAAGACCTCCTTCAGGATGTCCCAGAGGCCTTCTTGCGCTTGTTCGGGCAGGAGCTCGAAGTACTTCCTCCCCAGCGCCGCCTCGGCGGGAATGCCGGTGATGGCCTGCATGCCGCTGTTCCAGGTGGTGACGACGAAGTCCCTGTCCACCACGGCAAGCCCTATGGTCAGGCTTTCGATGATGCTCTCGTTGTACTCCTTCAACGCCGAGAGCTCCCTGTTGGCCTCATCGAGGTCGGCATACAGTTCAGCGTTCTCGAGCGCCGCAGAAGCGTATGCCGCAAGGATCGTGAGGAACTTGATCTCGTCGCGCGTCCGCTCGTGAATGCTGGGCGTGTACACAGTGAGGACGCCTGTTACCTCGCCGCGCACGGCGAGCGGCACCGAGAGCGCGAAGGTCATCCCGTCCTTGCCCAAGTCTTCGAAACACGTGCTTGCCTCGCCCGCCCCATCCACACCTGCAAGCGGCTTCCCGAGCCGAACCACCTGCCCGAGCGAGCTCCCCTCGACGGGAACAGACCCGCTTCTCTCCACGAATTCGGGAGACAGCCCGTAATGGCTTTTCAGGACGAGGCGCGTCTTGTCGCGGCTTAGGATGCGGATGGCGCACCCCTGGGATGGGACGAGCCGGCACGCGATCACCGCGATGCGGTTCAGGACCTCATCGGGCCTGCGGATGGACATGAGCTCCTTGCCGACCTCGAACAGGCTCGCAAGCTGCAGGACCCGCCTGTTGAGCTCGGCATTGGCGGCTACGAGCTCTTTCTGAAGGGTGAGGTCGTTCTCGGCAAGCCCTGACACGAATTCGCGCATGGACGCGAGTTGCTCCCTTGCCTCTGCGACCTTGCGCCGTGCCGTGCGCCTTTCCCAATAAGCAAATGCCAGCGCCCCCGCGCTCACGGCGGCGAGCGCCGCATCCACCCAAGCACTAGCCACGAGACAACACCCCGAAGCAAGCCGCCACCGGAACCACCCATGGCGGCCGCACTATTGGCGCCGCACTGGCGCCGCTATTCAGCTATCCCGTATTCCTTGATCTTGTTCAGAAGCGTCCTCCGGCTGATCTGAAGGATCCTCGCAGCCTCGGTGCGGTTGCTGTTCGTCTGCTGCAACACCCGTATGATGTGAGCCTTTTCGACTTCCTTCATTGACATGGGCCTGCCCGCGCCGCCCGGCTCAGCGCGCCCCGCCGCCACGCCGGACGACCCTCGTCCATAGTAATTGCCCGCAGCCCCTGCTACTCCAGCAGGCATCTCTCCCGCCGCCACGCCTGTCACCGCTGCCGTCGCCGCTGCCGCTGTCGCCGCCACGACCTGGGGCGCGACCCGCGCCTCGTGCCACGCGGGCGATCTCGCCGCCGATGCCGGCACGTTCACGGCAGGCGCCCCGATGAAAAGGTTGTCCTCATCGATAACGGGACCCTTGGCAAAGATGATCGCCCGCTCGATGCAATTCTCAAGCTCGCGCACGTTCCCGGGCCAGTCGTAATCCATGAGCATTTTCATGGCCTTTTCCGAGACGCGCGTCACGGTTTTCCCGACTGTTTCGCTGTAATATGCGATGAATTTCTCAACCAGGAGTGGGATGTCGGCCTTGCGCTCGCGCAGCGGCGGCAGGTAAATCGGGATCACGCTCAGACGATAGTACAGGTCTTCCCTGAACTCGCCCCGGGCGACCTTCTCTTTGAGGTCTTGGTTCGTGGCGGCGATGATGCGCACATCGACCCGGATAGTCTGCGAGCTCCCGACGCGCTCGAACTCCTTTTCCTGCGTAACCCTTAGGAGCTTGGCCTGCATCGCTGGGCTCATCTCGCCGATCTCATCGAGGAAAATCGTGCCCGTGTCGGCCACCTCGAACCGGCCCAGCCGCCTCGTGACGGCCGAGGTGAAGGCCCCTCGCTCGTGACCAAAGAGCTCCGATTCCAGCAGGCTCTCGGGGACGGCCGCGCAGTTGACTTTCACGAAGGGCTTGTCCGCCCTGTGGCTGCAATTGTGGATGGCCCTTGCAAGGAGTTCCTTTCCGGTGCCGCTCTCGCCGAAAATGAGGACCGTCGCGTTGGTCGGAGCGATCTCGTCGATCATGCTGAAGATCCGCTGCATCTCTGGGGTGGAGCCGACCATCCCGAACTCGCTCTTGGCGCGGAGCGGCTGCCGGCGTGGGGCACGGGAGAAAGACGCCCCGAGCTCCAGGGCGCTCCTTACGACCATCTTGAAGTTCTCGATCTTGAACGGTTTGGTTATGTAGTCATAGGCGCCACACTTCATGGCCTCGATGGCGGTGTCGACCGAAGAGAACGCGGTGATCATGATCACCACGCTCTCCGGCGAACGCGTCTTGATCTCGCGGAGCACGTCGATGCCGCTGGTGTCTGGAAGCTTGAGATCGAGGACGACCACGTGGAAATCGCCGGGCCCGACCTTGGCGAGGCACTCGGCGCCGTCACGCGCGACCGCCACCTCGTACCCTTCCTCGGCCAGGACGTCGGATAGCACGGCTCTCATGTTAGGTTCGTCGTCGACGATGAGGACCCTGTAGACCACCCTCAAATCACCCCGCCCCGGGTGACAGCTACGCGCGCTCCCGCGTCATGGAGGTTCGCGTCATTTGTGGGTTCTTCGACATCAGGATGGAATATCCTTCTTACGATAGGGAACACATGGCGCGACCGGCGGGAAAATGGATGGGCTAACCAATGGGTTGCCCAACGCGTAGGTGGCGAGTGGGTTGGTGAATGCGTGGATGCGCTGGAGCTCCTCACCGTTCCTTGTCGAGGAACCTCGGTGCGGGTTTCCCCCGCCCGTGCCCGTTGTACGCGTGGCTCGCCGTCCGCCTTTGGACTAGCCCGGCAAGCCTCGCCTCCATATCGGCCCTCCGAGCCCGGGCCATTTCCCGAAGTTGGGCGTCGAGCTCGAGAGCCCGGCGGTGCATGGCTGCCGCCTTGCGGCGGGCCTCCTCCACACGGGGATCCGCGAGAGCCTCCTGCAGTGCTGCCGCTCCGGACGAGAGCTGTGCCGACCCGCGACTAGGCCGGCGACCACTCTCGGACGTCAAGCCACCCGGGAGCCCGGAGAGCTCGGCCTCCAGCTCGCGGCGGCGGGCCTCGAGCCTCGCGATCTCTTCGACGTAACCGCCCCGTCCAGCCAGGGAATCGCACAGGGCGGCATAATCCCCGGCGGCGATGAGCTCTATCTCGCGCTTCGTGTGCTGGACGACCTTCTCGAGGAGGAGGGCCTCCCGCTCATAGCTTTCGGCGAGCTCTGCCGCTGTCCGCTCGCGCACGTCTCTCTTGTCCAACCCGCGCGCTCCCCCCTCGCCCTCTTAAGCTTGCTGCGCACCGCCACCGAACCGTTTACGCCGCGCCTCCGCTCGGTACACGACATCTGCCCAGCACATTCTGGGTGACCCCCACTTGAACGCCGCGCGGCCTGCGCCGCCACACTGTGCCGTATTCCCCCGCGCGGGGCCCCGCGCTCGCCGCACGCTTGCGCTTCGCGTGTCTCGCGCGCCCTCCCGCACCCGCCAGCGATCACCCACCCTACTGCCTGCGGCCGGCGCCAGTGCCCAGGCCTCAGGAGTCAAACCGCGGGCCTGCGGCGAGGCGCGGGGCCCCGAATCCGCCGGAGAACCGCCAAAACAGATAACTGTGTAACAAGCTAACAAGCTTGTAATACTACGCATTACACTAGTACGCAAGCAGCGCGTTAGCCTGAGTCATAAACGTGTTGATGAGCGCGCTCTGCGTGCTCATAAGCTGCATCGCCTGGATGAGCGACGAAAACTCCTCGCGGAGGGCTTTCTCGCGAATGGCCAGCCGCTCCTCCAGATCTTTCACCCTCGAGTCGATCCGGCTCATCTGGTTGGTGATGGACTGCTGTTGCCGCGCGATGATGCCGGTTAGTTCGTCCACGAACGGCTCCATGAGGTCGCGCACCTTCACGGCAACTCCGCTCGCCGATGCAAAGAGGTCGCGCACAGCCCCCGGGCTATCTTGAAGCGCCTTGTCGAGCTTGGCCTCGTCGGTCAACGTGAGACTGCCAGACCTGTCAAGGGTTATGCCGACATCGTAAAGCCTCGTAGGATCCGGGTAGGCAAGGCAGTCGACCCTCTCCTGGACGGCGCGGTTCATCCTCACTTTCAAATCGAGATAGGTCGCATCGCCCGCCAGGTCCCCGCGGATACCGGCGTCCGGGTCCACGAGGGTCTTGTTGTTGAGATACTTGACGGTCGAGTTGTAACTGGAAATGAACGCCTTTATCTTGGTCTTCAGCGCGCTCGTGTCGCGTTTGACCTCGACGCTCACCGGGGCATCTCCGGCTGCCTGCGCCTTCTTGAGCGTGAGGGTGACCCCGGAGATCGCGTCGGAGACCTCGTTGGAGGACCGGACGAGCGAGAGGCCGTTCAGCGTGAACCTGGCGTCGAGCGTGTCGCGGGCCGCGAGGTAGCCGCCCTCTGTGCTCGTCGCCTGGACCGATGAGCTCGTGCCGGACGCGGCAAGAAGGTTGTTGGCGTCGCCCGTCTCCGAAAGGGTTACCGCGCTTGTGCTCCCCGTGGACCTGGCTGTGATCACGAGGCGCGAGGCGCCCGCCTGTTCGCTCACGACCGCGGCACTGACCGCGGCGCTTGCACCTGATGCATTGATGGCCGCGGCCATGTTCGCGAGCACGGTGGCGTTGTCCTGCCCGGCCTCCACCTGGACGGTGATGTCCCAGGAGGCGGCGCCAACGGCCACAGTGAAGGTCTTGGTGCCTTCACCGGCCGCCTGCGAGACCTCCGCGCCGGTGCTAGCGAACCTGTCCGACACGACCACATCGTAGCTTGCGAGCCTCTCCACGAAGATGCTGTAGGTCGCCTGGGCCGCCGAAGTGGCGGCCTTGGCCGCGACCACGTCAGCGTTGCTCGAAACCGCGGCCCGGGCATCGTACAGCGATGTGAGGTCCTCAGGAAGAAGGTCGAGTGCCGCGTTTTTCAGCGCGAGGAGTGAGGAGTTGAGGTCTCGAAACATCGCGGCCTTCGTGGCGAGCGCTTCCTTCGCGGCCTTGAGGTCGTCGACGGGCTTCGACTCGACCGCCATGTATGCCTTGATGAGCTCTTCAAGCTGGCTGGCGCTTGAGCTTGTCGTGAGAAGTTGCACCCCGAGGCTCACCAGCGATCACCTCCGCTTGGGACCCATCTGGGATCCATGCACCGCTCTCCTGCCGTCGCTATACGTCACCGCTTCCTGTCCACAACAAGGCCTGCGAACTCTTTTAGGTGGTCCATCATCATGGCGAGTTCCTCGGGAGGGATGTACCGCACAACCTCGCCCGTGGCGTTGTCGATCACCTTGATGGTCACGTCGCCAGTGTCGTTGTCCACGTGAAACGTGATTCGGATGTTCACGACGCCTTCGGCGAGGAGGCGGGCAATGCGCTCGGCCCGCTCCTGCTCCTCGCGGATGCGCTCTGCCTCGGCCTCGGCCTCGGCTTCCGCGGCGGCCCTGGTTTGCACTTCGCGCAGGTTTCCTGACGCGTCGTGCGCGCGTGCGGCATGCGCTGCCGCCCGCTGGGCCGGATCATCCGGTACGCGCCCAAGGCGCGGCACCACGTGACGCGCCTGAGCATTTGCGAGCATATCCAGGTTCCTCAGCCTGACCTCAGCAACTGTGACTTCCACGCGGGATCACCTCGTGGCCGAGGCGCCCACCCTCTCCGGCCCGGTTGCGACCGCGCTCAAGCCAACGGGGTTGGGCGCACCCCTATTACCCTTAGTGGCGGCCACAGCCGTGGCCCAGGTCTCCCGGAGCGGGCGCATCACAGAAAGTGCCTCGTCGAACTTCCCCTCCCAAACCCTCTCCATCGCGTATCTATAAAGTCGAAACAGTCCCGCAGCGATCTCGCCCTGATCGAGGTCCAAGCCATCGATAAGGGTCGCGATGCCGGCGGACGCCTTTTTCTTGTCTTTCGCTCTGCAACTCGCGATGACATGGTCGTACACCATCAGCACAAGCTCCTCGGGGCTTGCCGAGAGCACGCGCTGGGCCCGGTACACATCGTGCCCACCCCGGGCCCTGTACCCGCTCGTCGCCTGCAGCACGTCAAGTTCAGCGTTCATCAGCGCAACCTCCAGTCGGCACCGGGCCATCCCGGTTCTGCCGCCCGCGCGTTGCCGAGTCCCCGTTGGGCAGGGCTGGCCATGTTTTCACAAACCGCCGCCGGCGGGACCGGCCCGAGAACCGGGCCCCCATGCCTGCCCCGCTCGCCAGGGCCGGGACGAGCTCGCCACGCATCCCCGACGTCGCGGCAGCGGCGGGAGAACGCCGCGCTGCGGCGGTCATAAGGCCCAGCCTCGCTCACGCGGCTCTGGCCCCGCTCCGCTCGAACCGAGACTTAGGGGACGGCCCGTGGGGGACTCGCCCCCACGGGCGCACGGCACGCCACGGACGTGCCGGAACCGGTTGTCCCGGCCGAATCACGCAACCTACCTGAACAGACCCAGCACCGCCTGGGGCGCCACGTTCGCCTGCGCCAGCATCGCGGTAGCCGTTTGCTGCAGGATCTGGTACTTCATCGCTTCGAGCTGCTCGGCCGCGATGTCGGCGTTCATGATACGGTTGTACGCCGCCTCAGTGTTGGTCTTGGCGACAGTGAGGTTCTCCTCTTTGAATGTGAGACGGGACACGACCGCGCCGATGCTCTTGATGGTTCCGCTCACCTTACTGATCGCGTTGTCGATCCTCTCCATGTAGTCAGTCGCTTTGTCGTGGGACGCTACGGAGTTTGTGACCTGGTATGTGACGCCAAAGCTCACAGTCGTGGCGTCTGTCGGCGCGGTATCTACAACATCAATCACTATGCCGACACCAGTATCCACGCTCGTCTTCCATGAGGTAAGGTCGATTTCGGTCGCGATCACGTTATTACTGTCTTTGATGGTTATCGTCGCACCGCTAAACGCGGTCCCATCTGCCGTGACATCGAGGGTGATGGTGTACGTGCCGGACTCGAGCTCCGAAGCATCGGTGGCCACAGTGCCGACAGTAACCTCACTCACCAGTGCTGTAGGAAGAGCATTCAGCACCTCGACCGCATTACTCAAATCGCCGAGGGCAACGCGCAAGTCTTCTGCTTTGTGGCCGTCAAGCATGTTCACTTGCGTGCTCGCAGTGGCCTGGAAGCCGGTCTGCAGGTTGAACGTCTGGTCGCCCGCGATGAGCTTTTGCCCGTTCCACTCAGTTTCGTCGACTATGGTGTTGATCTCATCCAGCAACGCCTTGATCTGGTCGGTGATCGCAGCTCTCTCCTCATCTCCAAGGGTGTCGCTCGCGGCCTGCTCGGCCTTGTCCCTCACGACCAGCAGGATGTCGTTGATTTTGTTGAGGCTGCTCTCGGCGACCGCGAGCATGTTCTTGGCGTCACCGATGTTGTCAAGCGCAACTCCCAGCCCGCGGCTCTTGGCGCTGAATTTCGTCGCGATCGTAAGGCCCGCCGGGTCGTCCGCAGCCTCGTTTATTCTCTTACCTGTAGCAAGCCGCAGCTGGCGGATGCTCAGCTGGTTGTTGACGGCTTTCAACGCGTTCAACGCGTTCAGCCCGGATATGTTCGACGCTATTCTTGTGAGGTCACCCTGTGCCATTTGCTATTACCTCCTTGTGATTGTCCGCCGCGATGATGTCGCGGCGCGAGGATCCTTCCCCTTGTCGTGCTTGGTTACGCGGGGCACGACCTCGAACCCGCTCGGGCCGAATCTCCGCCCGGGCGCCCGGCCCCGGGTTGGTCACTCTTCCTTATGCCAGCATTGTACCCCTCCTCTCAATCCACATTCCTTAGTGCACTGGGGCACGATCTAGATGCTCTCGCGTGTTGGTCCCCTGCATAGGTACTTCGGCAACAAACCTCGGATGTTTAGCCGAATCGAATGCTCCAACCCAGCGGCCATCGCAGCCTGTCCGCTTCTAGTTGGCGGCCGCCTGGCGCTGGGGCAACGCCTCCCGCGTTTGACTCATCCGCTCCCGGAAGAGTTGTGTCAGCTCAATGAGCAGCCCGACACTGCGCGCATCGGACGGGGCCGCGCGCAGCGCCCTGAGATACGTTGCGAAGGCCTCGCGAGCATTGCCTAGCCGAGCCTCGCACGATGCGAGCCGCGCCAGGACAACCCCATCGACCGGGTGGCCCATTTGAACCGCGTCCCGGTATGCTCTGAGCGCTTCCTCAATGCTTCCGGCATCAAATCGCTCATCCCCCGTCCGCAACCGCGCAGCGGCCTCTTCACGCAGCACCTCTTCGAGGATATTGAGGTCCTGCGCGTCCTGCTCGTCCGTGGCACTCTGGAGTCTCAGTCTGGCGACAACATCGCGCACGGTTTGCATGTACTCGGGAGCCCACGGCCGGAGACCGGCCACCCCGGCCAGCAGGTGAGCCGCCGCCTTCACGTCCCCCATTCGCAAGTTGCACCTAGCTGCCATGGTCCTCGCCTTCCAGGTGAAGATGGACGGGTCGAAGCTCAGGGCATCGGCGGCCGAGCGAGAGTCCTCCGGGCCGACCAACGCGAGTCTCGTAAAACAATCGCGGGCCTCGGCGATCTCGCCCGCCTCGGCCAGGCAGAGGCCGTACTGGAACTGCACGGCCTTGAAGTCGGGACACTCTTCAAGTGCCGCCCTAATGCATGCCAGGGCGTCACCGACTCGGTGGCCCTTCAGGTAAGCCCTGCACAACAGCACCCTGATCTGAGCCCGCTGAGCCTCCGAACCATTCGCCGAAGCCCCGGCCAAGAGGGTCAGCGCGTGCTCAAGCTCGGAGGCACCTCGATCGACGCATCCTTCCTCAAGGAGCGTCGCGCCAAGCTTGTAACGCTGATACGCGTTGTCCTCCTGGGCGAGCGCTCTCTCGAGCAGCTTGATGTTTCGGGCCCGCTTGTTGCGCTCGCGTATCACGCTGGCTTGGTAGCCAACGTGGGTGACCACAAAACCCTTAAGCACGGGGCACGTCTTCCCAAGCGACGAGCCTTCCCTGACAGGCCTAGGCTGCTCGTGGATCAACCCCCTGTAAGCGACAAGGCCTCCCCCGGGGAAGAACCTTGGAGCGACGTGTTCCGATACCTTCCCAGATTCTCCAAGATTCACAACCCAGCACCCGTATATGGCCCTGGGCGCTCTCCCGCTGGCAACCGCCCTCAGCACTGGCCCCGAAGACGCGTCCAGCGTTTCATCCGCGTCCAGCACGAGTATCCAGCCGCACGTGGCGTGCTTCAAGCTCTCGTTGCGGGCCGCTGCGAAGTCGTCGTTCCACTCGTAATGGTAGACTTTCGCCCCGTACTGGCGGGCGATCTCCACCGTGCGGTCGGTGGAGCCGGTGTCAACGATGACTATCTCATCGACGACGCCCTTGACGCTGTCGAGGCAACCCGGGAGGAACTCCTCCTCATTCTTCACGATCATGCAGAGGCTGATCTGGTGCTCCTTCTCGCTTTTCACGCGCCTTGCCTCGGCTCGTCTCTTTGCCTGCTTCTTCTTGGTTGCGCGTCTATTTGCCATCGTCGTGCAACGCTCCTCCGAACCGTGTCGTTCCGAACCGTGTCGTATCGTGTCCATTCATCATATCGGCAATCGCGTACGCTCCTTTAGCCCGGTTAGCCCAGGCTTGCCGAGAAAGGTTCACGCCGGCCGGCACGCGCCGGCACGCTCAAGCAGGCCGTTCAAGAGATTGCCGCGAGTTTGATACCTATCGGCAAAGGCATGAGGCTCTAAAACGGTGGCGAAACCTGCCGATACATGTACCTGACGAGTCTGTGCGCAGAGGGGTGGAGCGCCTATGAGATCTCGGATCCGGTTCGGGATGGGATTCAAGATCCTCGGGAGCTTCTTGCTGCTTCTTCTATTCATGGCGGTCATCGGATACTTCGGGCTGCAAGGCGTCACGAAGGTCAGCACCGACCTCGGCAAGGTGGTCGACGAGCAGATGCTCCGCCTGACGCAGATCGAAGCCCTGCACGGAGCATTCGAGAGGTTCGCGATCGCGCTGCGCGGCTTTCTCCTCTTGGGTGACTCACGGCTCAAGACCGCCCTCAACGAGGCAGACACCGAGATTCAGCAGCAATTCGACGCGCTGTCGGGGGCCACGGTAAAGGGCGGAGGCGATGCGTCCAGCGACACCGGCGCCACCAGCGACACCGTCGGCATCGGCGGCATCGGCGACATCGGCGACATCAAGACTGTCGCGGACATCCGGAAGCTCTGGGACGCCTGCCGGAACACGATCTTCCAGTACATCGATAACGGCCAGCTGGGCGAAGCGCTTGGCTACATGATGGCGGAGGGCGATGGCATCATCAACGACATCCGCGACGAACTCGCGACGGGCCTGAAGGCCTACCAGGACGCAGCGGCGTCCGCGAGCGATGCGGCCAAGCTAGCCGCGAAGGACGTCCGGGACCGCGCCATAGCCATCTTCGCCGCCGCCGTGGTGCTCGGTCTCATCCTTGCCCTCGCGCTTGCCGCAAGCATCACGCGCCCGACGAGAGCCCTCGCCCGCGCGGCCCAGGAGGTCGCCGAGGGCCACCTCCAGGTCGAGGTGCCAGGCACCCGGCGCAACGACGAAGTGGGCGTCATGGCCCGCGCCTTTTCCGACATGGTCTCAAGCCTCCGCACCGTAGTAGAGGAGCTACGCGGCCACGCGAGACACGTGGCCTCCACCGGCCAGGAGCTCGCCGCGAGCACGGATGAGGCGGCCACCGCCACTGAACAGGTGGCCAAGACCATCGAGCAGGTGGCAAAGGGTGCCGCGGAACAGAGCGCAAGCGCCCATACGACGTCCACCGCCACAAGCCAGCTCTCGGCCGCCATCGACCAGATAGCCAAGGGCGCTCAAGAACAGGCAGCCTCTGTGAATGAAGCCAACTCCGTGGTCGCGTCAATGGCCCGCCTTATGGAAGGGGTCTCGAAGGCCGTGGGCTCGCTCATCGCGGCCGCGGACAAGAGTCGCGCCGCCGCCGGGAGCGGCTCCCGCGCCGTCGACGACGTCATCGCGGGCATGGACGACATCCGCAAGCAGGCCGAGGCGGTGGCCGCAGGCATCAAGGACCTGGGAGCCCACTCGAGCGAGATCGGGAAGATCATCGAGGTCATCGACGACATCGCCGAGCAGACGAACCTTCTCGCGCTCAACGCTGCCATCGAAGCGGCCCGCGCAGGCGAGCACGGCAAAGGGTTCGCCGTCGTCGCCGACGAGGTGCGCAAGCTCGCCGAGCGCTCGGGCAAGGCGACCAAGGAGATCGCGGGGCTCATCACAACCATGCAGCGCAGCATTGAGATGGCGAAAAGCGCCACAGACGTGCAGGCGAGCCGGGTGTCCCAGGGCACTCAACTCGCGGGCCAGGCCGGCCAGGCCCTCCGCGAGATCGATGCGACCATGAACGCCATGAACGCCGAGGTCGAGAAGATCGCCGCTGCCGTGAAGGAGCTCGAGTCCTCCAGTGCCCAGGTGGTCAAGGCCATGGACAACGTGGCCAGCATCACCGAGGAGAACTCATCGGCCACCCAAGAGATGACCGCGTCCGCTGAGGAGGTCCGCAACGCGGTCCAGGCGATGGCCAGCGTATCCGAGCAAACCGCGAGCGCGGCGGAGCAGGTGTCTGCCTCCACGGGTCAGATGAGTTCCGCCATAGAGCAGATCGCCGCGTCCGCTCAGGACCTCGCGAAGATGGCGGCAGACCTTGAGAAGCTGGTGGCGAGGTTCGCGTGAGACGAGGTTCGCGCAAGAAAGGAAGGAGTGGTCACGGCATGTCAGCTTCAGTCAACGCGCCGGTCGGCGCAACGAACCTGAGGGATGAACCGGCGGGGGCCCGCGTCCAGGCGCAGGCGTCTTCCTCCGCCACGAAGCACGTCGTCGTGTTCCAGCTCGGCAAGGAGCTCTACGCCGTGAGCATCAGCGATGTCAGGGAGATCGTGCGCATGCAGCCTATCACACCGGTGCCCAGCGCCCCTGATTACGTGGAAGGCGTCGTGAACCTGCGGGGCCAGGTGATCCCCGTGCTGAGCCTCGCGAGACGCCTGGGGCTTCCCGTCCAGCCAGTCACGTCTGCCACCCGCATCGTGGTGGTCCAGGCCGGGCAGGACACCATCGGAATGATCGTGGACTCTGTGGTGAAGGTGGCCCACATACCGGAGCAGGACATAGAAAAGCCACAGGCTCTCACCAGAGAAGCGGCAGCTCTCGCATATGTGGTGGGCATCGCGAGGGCCGAGGACAGGCTCATCACTTTGATCGATCTTGAGCAGGCGCTTTCATTTGCCTCCACGCCCGGGCAAGTGCAGCGAAGTCAGTGAGCGTGGCCCCTGAGGCCGCCTCGTTCTCGCGCTTTATTTCCTCGTAGATCTCCTCGCGGTATATCTTGAGGTCGGCAGGCGCGGTGATCCCCAGCTTCACGTACGCCCTGCCGGCCTTCGTGTCCACAGAGATGATCGTCACCTTGATGTCGTCGGCGATGATCACGCTCTCACCGCACCTGCGCGTCAGGACAAGCACCGGCCAACCCAACCTTTCCCTCGCGGATGTCTTCGGGGAAGATATGCGCGGCGAGCGGAAAACCTGACCCGCGCAGAGGCACCTGCCTGCCCTTGCCGGTGCGCCCGTTCACCACAAGCGGCGCGAAGAGATTCGCCGTGGCAAGCAGGGGGTTATCTGGCACAGTCACGATCACATACAGGGACAACTCCTTCCGGTCGGTTCCGTCAACAAGGTCCGGGCATGCGCCGGCTATGTCGGGGTCGTAGTCGGGCCAGAAGAGGTGCGGATCCACCACTATAAAGGCAAGCTTCTCCGAAGTCGCGCGAAGCCACCTGAACGGGCCCCGTTCCTCGGGATCGACCAAGAGCTCGTACTCTCGGATGTCTTCAAAACCGAGAATACCCTCGTCAAATACGATCCTCACGCGGTCCGTCGTCACCTCCGGTCACCCCCTCCGGCCACCGCCCCTCCCCTGTCGTTCGTCACTCAATGGCGGTTATGAGCGTCGTCTGGTGCTCGGGCCGGGCAAGGTCCATCTCGGTGGACGTCTCCACCCACACGCCGTCCGCCTCTTGCTTGACGAGCCGCACCACCGGGCGCGTCACCATGCCGCGGGAGAGCCTCTCCACCACCGCGAGCTCCCCTGTGCTGAGGCGCACGAACGCCCCCTCGGGGAACGGCGATACACAGCCGAGCATGGCCCGCACCACGTCCTTGTCGAACTCGAAGCCGGCCGCGCTCATCATGTAGTCCACGACCTCGCCCGGAGTCATATGCCTTTGGAAGCGGGACCGCACGAGCATGGAGCTGTACGCGTCAGCACACGCGACGATCCGCGAGAACGGGTGGATGTCGGAGCCCCGCAGGCCCCTGGGATACCCGCTCCCGTCCATCCTCTCGTGATGCTGGGCAACGATGGCTTTCGTAAACGCCGAGATCCTCGGGTGCTGCCGCAAGACCTTCACGCCGAGCTCGGGATGCGTGCGCATTTGCCTCGCCTTGTCGGGCGACAGCCCCTCGCCCTCCGTGTAGCTCGCTTCCGGCGCGACGGGAACAAGCGCCATGCCGACATCATGGAGCAACGCCCCCAGCCCGATGTCTTGAATGCGGGCCTTCTCCCCCATGGCGAGCGCGATCGCCACCGAGAACACCGCCACGTCGAACGGGTGCACGCACTCGTATTCGTCAGGCTCGTCGAAGAGGGTCCAGGACACCAGCACGTTCGGCGCAGCCTTGGACACGCCCGACCTGATGTCCTCCACGACCTCGACTAGGTCATCGTAGGGAGGCTCGACCGCGGGACCTCCGGCCTCTCTGAGCTGTGAGAAGAGGTCCTGCATGATCCTGATGGCGCGGTCCCTCACGTTATCCGGGACGATGCCTGCCCCTCGTGCAACCAACGGTACCACCTCGGTTAGAACGAACGTTGTCACGCCCGGCCGCCTACGCCACGCCTACGCGACGACCGGGTTCCGCTTTCGGTAAAAGAAGGGCGAAATCAACTCGAAGCCGAGCTCGGATGCTGTCATGATAGTCTCGGTGCCCCCGATGAACAGAACGCCGCCCGGCCGTAAACTGGCGTTGAAGCCCTTGAAGACCCGGGCCTTGGCATCCTCGGTGAAGTATATCATCACGTTCCGGCACAGGATGAGGTCACAGTCCTGCTCGTACGGGTCGGCCAGCAGATTGTGGACCCGGAACTCGACCATTTGGCGCACCGAGTCTTTCAGCCTGAGCTTGTCGCCTTCGGCCATAAAGTACTTCTTCACAAGCTCCGGCTTTACCTCTTTGACATCGTCGCGCGTGTAGATCGCCTCGCGCGCAAGGCGGATGGCGGATGCGTTTATGTCTGTGGCAATGATCCGGTGCCTCGTGCCCGGCGCGACCTCGCTCAGGATTATGCCCACCGTGTACGGCTCCTGGCCTGTGGAGCAGCCTGCAGACCACACCTTGAGGTTCGGGCGCGTCTTCAAGAGGCCCGGGAGGATCGTTCCAGCGAGCTCGTCAAACTTTTCACGGTTCCGGAAAAAACTGGATACGTTGATGGTCACGAAGTCCACGAATTCGCGGAGCACTGCGGGGTCCTGCTCCATTGCGCGCCAGTACTCGAAAAGGCTCGCATATCCGGACCTCGTGAGCGCCGCGGACAGCCTGCGCTTCATCTGGTTTTCCTTGTAGCAGCCCAGGTCGATCCCGGCTGCCTGCATCACTTTCCACCGGAAAAGGCTATAATCCATGTCTTGCACGTATACTGCAACTCCCGAGATGCATAGTCGCGCCGCCGTTTCTGCTGCTCGTGCCGCAATTCCTGTTGTCGCCTGGCCGCCTATCGGATTTGGTTGACCATCTGCACGATGGCACCGGCCACCTCCTGGAGCGGAACCACCAGATCCGCGAGCCCTTGATCGACCACGGCCTTGGGCATACCGTATATGACGCAGCTCGATTCGTGCTCTGCTATGGTCCTCCCGCCCGCCGCCTTGATGGCGGCCATGCCGGCCGCGCCGTCCCTTCCCATTCCGGTGAGCACCACCCCGACGAGCCGGTCTCCGTACACCCGGGCCGCGGACTCCATCGTGGCGTCCACAGACGGCCGCACGCCATTTCGCGGCGGCTCGGTGGAGAGCGCCACCTCCCCGTCAGCGGTGAGCAACATATGGTATCCGCCCGGTGCCACGAACGCCACCCCGTCCGTAAGCTTGTCGCCCGACTCGGCCTCCTTCACAGCGATGGCTGAGGTCTCTGCGAGCCTCGCGGCCAGCGGCTTTGTGAAGCCAGGCGGCATGTGCTGCACGATAAGCACTCCCGCAGAGAGGTCGGCGGGCAAAGCGGGGAGGACCTGGTTGAGCGCGGACGGCCCGCCGGTGGAGGCACCGATGACCACAACCGTGTCGCACTCTTCGCCCGGCCCGGCGCCCTGCCTCGCCCCCTGCCCGAGATGACGGCGATCTCCTCGAGAGGCAGCCTCCCCTGGAACGCCTGAAGAAGGACGTGGTCCACCCCCGGCCGTCCCGTCCACGCCGGGCCTCGCGAGCCTGGGAACATGTACCCTGGCGCGCGCCGCCAGCTTCACCTTGGCAACGAGCTGGTCCCGCACCTCACCCAGGCCCACGGTCATCGAATGAGACGGCTTTGCCACGAAATCGACCGCGCCGAGCTCCAGCGCCCGGATGGTGGTAGCCGCGCCCTCCTGCGTCAGGGCGCTCAACATGACGACAGGGACGGGGCGTTCGCTCATGATGGCCCGCAACGCAGCAAGCCCGTCCATCACCGGCATCTCCACATCCATCGTGATGACGTCGGGCTGGAGAGCACGAGCCTTCTCCACAGCGGCCTTGCCGTCCCTGGCTATGTCAACGACGGTGATGTCTGGGTCCGACCCCAGCATATCCGAAACCACTTTACGTGTAAAGGCCGAGTCATCCACAACGAGGACTCTGATTGGTAGGTTCACGACGGAATCCGATCTCCCCCGTCTCGGCCGCGGCCGCCCGGCCGTCAGCCGACCAGCTTCTTGAGGGACGCGAGCACCTTGTCAGGATCAAACGGTTTCAGGAGGTAATCACGTGCCCCGGACATGATGGCCTCCATGACCAAAGACTGCTGGCCCACGGCGGTGCACATGATGACCTTGGCATGCGGGTCGCGCTTCTTGATCTCCTTTAGAGCGGCGATGCCGTCCATGACGGGCATGGTGATGTCCATGAGGACCGCGTCGGGAGCGCTCTCCATGTATTTCCTGACAGCCTCCTGCCCGTCTTGTGCCTCCTCGACCTGATAGCCGTGCTCCTCCAGGAGTTTGCGCGACCTCATCCTCATGAAGGCCGCGTCGTCCACGATGAGCACCTTGGGCACCTATATCACCCCGTTCCCCTTTGCGTTGTCCGAGCTCAGCGCATTGAGGATCGTTGCGAGAGAGTTGTTGGTCGGCACGATGAAGAACAACGCCTCGACGCTCTCAAGGCTTTGCTTGAGCACCGTCTGGGCTACGAGTGCGTCCGTACCACCGTCCGCGCGGCCTGCGCCACCGGCGGGCCGCCCGCCCACGCATTCTCCCCCGGTGCCGGGCGACGCGGCCTCTTCCTTGGTAGCCACCGAGGTCTCCAGCATCTTCGCAACAAACGTTTCCCCGTCCAGCACCGGCGGGGCGGGCATGGCACGCAAGCCGGTGGCCTCCGCCAGCGAGTTCAAAAAGAAAGATCCCGCGAGGTTGCCTACCTCACACAGGGCTGATCCGCCCATCTCCGTCAGACTGGTGGTCGTTCCCGGCTTGTTGCCCATGAGAATGTCCACCAGGCGGTAGGCGCTAGCACGCGGGAAGATGAGGATGACATCACCCGTAACGTCACCTGTGAGCCCGATCCTCACTCCGACAGTGGGTTCTTCCACGCTGTGCTTCGACGCCTTGGCGATGTCCCGGCACGCCACGAAACACACGTCGGGCACGCTCATCTCGATCTTGCGGCCTATCATGTCGGAGAGCACCGATGCGGCGCTCTCCATGCCTCTCGCCAGGATACGTTTCAGCGTATCGAGCTCGCTAGCACTGTAATTGATACTCGAAACGATCCTCGTTCCCTCCCTCATAACCTGAGCCCGACCCCGAGACATGGCTGCGGCCCACGGCCTTCTCCAGCACCCGCGCGACATCCAGGATCAGAGCGACTCGCCCGTCACCGAGAATGGCGCCACCCAGGACGCCCTTGGCACGCCTGGCGAGCCTGCCGAGGCTCTTGATGACTATTTCCTGCTCCCCGAGGAGCGAATCAACAATGATCCCCACCCGCATGTCCTCGTACCGCGCTACTACCACGAAGGCCCGCCCGCGAGCCCGCTCACCAGACTGCTCATCCGAACGGCTCGTGGCTAGCTCACCAGCCGGCTCGCACCCCCCGACGCTCGCTGCGGAGCCCCCGCTGCCCTCCCCAGACGAAGCCGGTGCACTGGCATCGTCTCTCCGCGCGAAATCCCGCAAGTCAAACACCGGCAGGACCTTGCCCCTCAGCACTATCGCGTGCCCCTGCCCGACTGGTTTGACCTCGGTAAGCGAGACGCGAGTAACCTCTACCACGGAAGACAGGGGGATTGCGAATTCCTGGCCACACGATTCGACGAGGAGAGCTCTGAAAACCGCGAGCGTGAGCGGCACCGACAAGACGAAAGCCGTTCCCTTCCCGGCAGCGGTGTTCACACGCAAGGTGCCACCCAGCTTCTCGATGTTGGTGCGCACGATGTCCAAGCCGACCCCGCGTCCCGACACGTCATTCACCTGGGTCGCGGTGGAAAAGCCCGGTTGGAAGATGAGCTCAATGGCCTCCTCGTCCGAAAGGGCCGCGGCCACCTCGGCGGAGATCATCCCCTTTCGCACCGCGGACTCGCGGACCCGCTCGAAGTCGATTCCTCCGCCGTCGTCCTCCACGGTGATGACCACGCGGTCCTCCACGTGTCGGGCAGCCAGCCGCACCCGCCCCTTTTCGGGCTTGCCGCGGCGGACGCGCTCTTCTGGCGGCTCTATGCCGTGCCCGACGGCGTTCCGGAGGAGATGTATGATGGGATCCGCGACCTCTTCTATCAAGGCCCGGTCGAGCTCAGTATCCTCGCCTTCCACGACGAACTCCACCAGCTTGCCAGAGCTTGCGGCGGTGTCCCTGACCATCCTGGGGAAGCGTTTGAACAAGCTCGAAAGCGGCGTCATCCTGGCCTTCATGACCTCTTCTTGGAGCTCGGTCGTGAGCCGGCCCATGTGGGCGGTGATCTGCTCGAGGTCCCCGATGGACTCCGAGTGGCCGTCGAGTGACGCGAGACGCCTTTGGACCTCGGCGAGCCTGGCCTCGTCTATGGCAAGCTCTGAGACTATGCGCACCATCTTGTCAAAGGCCTCGATGCCGACCCGGATGGTGTCTCCCTGAGATCTTCCCAAGAGCTTCGGCACATCGGACGCTGCCGTCCCGGTCTCATCGGCATTCTCGCCAGCCCCGCGAGGGCCGTTCCCGCCGGCACCAGCGGCAGCCTCGGCCTCGGCCTTAGTCTCGGCCTCAGCGCGGACCTGAGCGCAAGCGTGACGATCAGCCCCGGCACCGGTGTTCACATCAGCGTCCCCCTCGGCGTCAACCCCCGCCCCGCTGCCTGCGGCAGCAGCACCGGCGGAAGACTCCGGGCCCGCCCCCGCCGTAGCACCGTGCGCGCCAGGATGCACGCAGCGCACCTCCACGCGCTCGACGTCGGGCACCTCGCCGACCTTGCGCTCCACCTCTGCCTCGCTCACGGGTGACCCGAGCAGCAGCACGGCCGAGAGGTCCAGGCCCGCTTTCTCAGCCTTGATGTCATCCAGCGACGGCTGCGTCCCGGCGACCGTTCCGAGCTCTTGGAGGGCTTGTATGACCTGGAGAGCACGCACGGGCGGCATCGCCGTGTCATCCGCGAACCTCACATGTACCTCATACGTGCCGACCCCCAGTGAAGCGGCGCTCGCGAGCCGGGCAACGAGCGATTCGACGTCGATTTCGCCGCCACCACCACGGGCGGGCTGGCCGCCGCCAGCGGTATCCAGCTCCGCGGCAAGCGCCCGTAAGCCATCGACCGCTTCCAAGAGCACGTTCACCAGCTCTTGGCGAGGCGCGACCCTGCCGTCCCGCATGGCCGCAAACACATCCTCCATGGCGTGCGCGAGCGTGGACATCCTGGCGTGGCCTACGGTTGCCGACGAGCCCTTCACGGTATGCGCTATGCGGAACATGTCCTGAAGGAGGGGCTTGTCGTGGCCCTCGCTTTCGAGCCTGACGATCTCCTCTTCGAGCGCTTCGAGCTCGTCGAGGGTTTCATCGAGAAAAAGCCTGATGTCCTCCGGAGTCAACGAATATCCTTCCGCCACTTGGCACCGACCCCTACCGCAAATAGTCCACAAGGGAAGTCTGCATTATCCCGGCAGCCGCCCCGAGGGCCGCCTTGTACACCGTCTCCTGCAACTGCAGGTCAGAGATGGCCTTGAACACGTCCGCATCTTCGGTCTTCGACAGAAGCGCCTCCAGCTCCGCCTCGTCCTCGGACAGCTTGGCTGATGCCCGGTCTAGCCGTCGCACCTTCGCGCCGACGCCCGTGACGAGGTTCATGATCCGGTCTTGAGCCGCCTGGGTGGCACTGACGTCGGACGCGATATCGTCGTAGTACGTGGATGATGCATCGCCTGCGAGGAGGTGATCCCGGAGGTCCACGAGGATCTGGAAGAGGTTCCTATTGCCCGCCTCGCTGATGCCCTGCATGAACACCTCGCCGCCGTTCGCGTTGACCTGCATGGTCGTGCCGGGCTCGACTTCGACCTGCTTGCTGCCGTCGAGACCCTCATAGGTAACGGTCGTAACGGTAACGCCCGATGCGTCAGTGTTCTCTGTCAGCACAAAGGGCTTCGTGAGGGTCTTCAGGCCGGCGAAGATGTACCTGCCGTCGTATTCCGTGTTGGCGAGGTCCACGAGCTCGGCGATGAGGCCGTTCACGTCCTGCGCGAGCGCCTGCCGCTCGTCACCGGAGAGAGTGCTGTTCCCGGCGCGGAGCGCGGCGTCGGCGGCATTCTGGAACACCTCCTGTGCCTTCATGAGAGCCCGTTCGGTCGCGCCGAGCCAGTCCTTGGCATCGTCTATGTTGGTCTTGTGTTGCGCGACCCCTGCCCGAAGCGCCCGGATGGCCATGCCCCGCGAGGCGGCGATCGGGTCGTCTGATGGTTTCCGCACCCGCTTCCCGGTGGATATGTCCTCCGAAAGTCTCTGCATCCGAGCAAGTTGCTGGCTGATGTCCCTGGAAAGGTTGTTCAGAAGGTAACTCGTGCTCACACGCAACCCCGTCACCCCCTCCCGCTACTGGATCGCGGGTGTTACCTAGGCCTACCGGCCTACGATGCCCGTGCCGTTGATGAGGGTATCGAGCATCTCATCAATGGCTGTCGTCAGCCTGGCCGCTGCCTCGTACGCCCGCTGATAGCGCATGAGATTCACCATCTCCTCATCGATGGAGACCCCTGAGATGCTATCCTTGTTGTTCGTGTATTGCTGCAGCGTCGCGTCGTGTACCTGCGCCATGTGCGCGGCCTGCCGCGCGCACGTCCCCACGTCGGCGACGATCTGCTGATAGAATCCCCCGAAGCTCACCTTGTCCCCGCCCATCGTGAGCGCGTCCTCGAGACCTGCAATGGCAAGCGCGACCGAGCCGTCCCCGACAAGCCCCGGCTGTGCGGCCGCGGCCACCTTCGCCACGTCTCCACCGGCGTCTGGGTCGAGGTCCGGGTTCACTGAGAGAGTGCGGCGCCCGGCGTCATATACAAAGAAGTCGATGCCGTGCGTCGGGGTCAGGGCATCGTCTATGCCATAGCCGTCCTTATGGAGCTGGTTGACCTCGTCAGCGAGCGTGGTCACGAGCTGCTCCACGTCCTTGTAGTACCCAGTGACATCGGCGTTCCTCGCCTGCAGCAGCCCGCCCACTTCGCCTCCGGTGGCTTCCACCGGACTCCCATCGTTCGCCCAGACTATCTGAGATCCCAGCTCGGTTGCCCCAGGGTCGAGCGCCTCTCCGGGCAGAGTCCCTGACTCGAACCGGAGCTCGCTTGCGGCGTCGCCGCGCACGAGCTCTGCAGAGCCGACTTGAACGACTACGGACCCGTCCTGGGTCTCGAAGGCGCTGATATTGATGAGCCGTGATAGCCTCTCGATGGCGACATCTCGCGCGTCCTTGAGGTCGGCAGGATCGTTCCCGATCGCCGTGATCCTCACGATCTCCTTGTTCTGCGCAGCGATCTCCCTGGCAAGCGAGTTGATCTCGTCGACGCGCGTGGCTATCCCCTCGTCCAGGTCGCGCGCAAGCTCGCGCAGGCCACTGAGCTCGTTGTTGAAGTAGGACGCAAGGGTCTTGGCCTGCTCCACCAGGGCCGTGCGGACGGCGATGCTCTCCGGACGCTTCGATAGCTCGTCCCACGCCGCGAAGAACTCGGTCAAAGCGTCGGCCAGCCCGGTATCGGAAGGCTCTCCGAAAACCGCTTCCACCTGCGAGAGCGCATCGCTCTTGCCTTCCCAGAACCCGAGGGATACCCCAGCCTGGCGGATTCGGCTTTCGACGAACCCATCGAAGACGCGCTTTATCCTGACCATCTCGACTCCCGTGCCCACCGTGCCAGGCCGCTTGAAGCCGGCCCCGGTTTCCACCACGTACCCCGGCGTGGCCGCGAGCACGGGCTCACGCCGCACGTAACCTTGCGTGCCGGCGTTTGCGATGTTGTGGCCGACCACTTCGAGCGCTCTTTGTTGAGCAACCAAGGCGCGCCTTGCGGTCTCAAGGCCGAGAAAAGTGGAACGCATGCGGCCTTCCCGCCTTTCTTCTCAGAGCGGTGGTGTTTACTGAGTACGTGCTCCGGCCATCGCGGCACGCGTACAAGCGAGTCGCGAAGTCGACGTAGTCGAGGATGTTGTTTATGAGCACGATGTTTCCACCGTTGATGACGGCGTGTTCCTCGAGGATGGGCGCAAGCTGCTGGAGGATGCTCCTGTACCTCTCGAGACACCCATCCCCCGCCGAAGACATGACCTCCTCGCACGTCAGGCGGTCCTTCCCCGGAGATACGGTCCGGCCGAGGCCGCGTGCGACCTCGCCGAGGAGCGCGAGCCTCGCGTTCATGACCGCCCGGACCTTCCCGATGAGGGCCTCAACCTCGCGCAACGTGGCTGTCAAAGCATCTACATCGAAAGAGACAAGAAGGCCCTGTTCCCGGCGGGAGAGGTCCAGGAGATCCCTGTGAAGGGCGGCCTCTTCCTCGAGAAGATCGAGGATCTCGTTGCACCGTTGAGAGATGTCGTGCATCTCGATTCACTCACCCCGCGTCGCCGCGCGACGCTGGCCCAGGCACACGGCACGCACATGAGGTGGGGAAGCCGGCTGGCAGCCGGCAGCCCTCCTAGGACGGCCTCAGGAGCTTCCGGGCGACCATGTCGCCGCTCACCTTGTATGTGCCGGTCTCCAGATCCTTGCGAATGGTCTCAACCTTCGCCTTTCGCGCGGCAGCGATCTCATCGAGCCTTTGATGTGCGCGTTGCAACTCGCGTGCGCGGTCGGAGACCACGACCTCGTCCGCCTCCGCCTCCGCCTCCGCGCTTTCCCGTTTCTTTTGCGCCTCTTTGGCTTCCTTGGACTTCGTCGCCTCGGCTTGCTCCGCGTACCTGCTGAGGATCCTGCGGAGTCCCTCGTTTTCGACCTTCACTGGACGCACCTCTCTCCGATGCCGACTCGTTCTCGGTGATCTTATCGGCAAGTCGCGACAAGGTGTTTAGCCCTCCTTGGCATCATGCGCGCCGCGGGGCCCGTCCAAACGGTGGCCTCCTAGCTGCGATGGCGTCGCGGACTGCCGTGACAGCTGTCTGTAAAGAATCTCGGCGAGACCGATGCCGCCCCGCGCAGCCATGGCTTTCGCGATCTCCTGGTCGAACATGCTCTGGAACACTTCTTCGCCGCGCCCGCCACCAAAGAGGTCGTCCTTCGGAACCGTCTTGCGCATTTCTTTGAGAAGCTCTTCCAGGAACACGGACTCCAGTTCCTGGCAGGCTTTCATCAGTTCTCGGTCGGTACCTGCGGAATGCGTACGAGCCCCGGCCTTCGCGCCCGCCACCGGCCCGCGCGACTCGGCAGCGGTGCCAAGCGAGGCTTTGACCGCGCCGTCCGACCTGGTGACACCGCTCATCATGTCCCCGACCAACGGTCTACCTCCTCCTCCCATCGGTCGTCCCGGCCCGGCCGCCCATGCGCCGTGAGAGACGCCCCGCCTGCCGCCGCCTGCCGCGCGGCCGCCTGCCTCGCGATGTGTCCGCGGCCCTTGGCCCCGCATTCATGGTCACAAGACTTCTATCTCCGCGAGAAGGGCGCCGCACGCCTTGAGCGCCTGCAAAATGGCGATGATGTCGCGGGGCGTCGCGCCAACGGCGTTGAGCGAGGACACGAGAGCGTCTACAGTGTCCATCGAGGAGACATCGAAAACCGTCCCGGCCGCCGTCGCATCGGGGCCGCCCTTGTCTCGCGAGGTGGAAGGGGATCCCTCGTCTCGGGCGGTGGAGGCGGACCCACCGTCAACGCTGGAGGAGATCTGAACGCGCAGGCTGCCATGGGAAACCACGGCCGGGAGCACTCTCACGTTTCCGCCGATCACGACCGTGCCTGTGCGCTCATTGAACACGACGCGCGCTGGAACGTCCGCGGTGACCGGGATCTCCCCAATGAGCGCGACGAGCCCCACGGGGTCGCCAGCATATCCCGCCGGCACTCGCACCTCCACGGCCCCCGCGTCGAGGGCCTTTGCAGTGCCATCCCCCAGGCGTGCGCAGATGGCTTTCGCTATGCGGTCGGCTGTAGCGAAGTCCGGTTGAGACAGAGACAGGGTGATCTTCCCGTTCTCCGCGCCGGAAATAGCCTCCTCAAGCTCCCGTTCGACCGTCGCCCCCTCCGGAATGGTGGCCACCGTGGGATGCGTTTTCTGGCGCGCCGTCGAACTGCCAGCCCCGCCGCCCAGCGAGACGACCCCTTGCGCCGCCGCGTACATCTTCTCGTCGGCGCCGAGGAGCGGCGTAAGGAGAAGGGTCCCTCCCTCAAGGCTCCGCGCGTCGCCGAGAGACGACACCACCACATCGAGCCGGTCGCCCACCCGTGCGAACGGCGGCAGCTTCGCGGTCACCATCACGGCCGCGACGTTCTTGACGCGCATCTGCTCGGGCGAGACCTTGACCCCGAACTTCATCAGCATGTTCGCAACCGACTGGACGGTGAACATCGCGCCGCTGGAGTCCCCCGTGCCCTTCAACCCGACCACCAGGCCGTAGCCGATGAGATCGTTCTCTCTCACGCCCTCAATCCGCGTGATGTCCTTGATCCTTGACTCTGCGCTTGCCACAGACACGAGCGCGACGGACTCGACCGCGGCCACCAACGCCAGCCCCACGAACACGGCGAAAAGTGCGGGCCTGAGCCTTAAGCCGCGTAGGCCGCGCGCGGTCCGGATGGCATGCTCGCTAGCTCGTTTCATTGCAGGTCCCACCTCCTGCTGGACCAATGGCTCCGTCCTTCCCGTCCCTAGAACAGGAAATCGAGCACCCCGGCGAAAAACCTCCCGAGGAACGACAGCAAGCCCTTCTTCTGCTCGACATTGAGCGAGCCATCGTACTTGATCTCCGCATCCGCGATGTACGTCGAGAACACGGTGTTGTCGGCACCGATGTCCTCGGGCCTCACGATCCCAGTGATGACGATGTTCTGTCGCTCCCGGTTTATTACGAGGGCCTGCGTCCCTTCAATCCTGAAATTCCCGTCGGGCAGCACCTCCGTGATCTTCGCCGTCATTCTGGCCACGAGGCTCCCGGAACGGGACGTAGCGTTCCGCCCGTTGGACTTCACGTTCGTAGAAAAGCCCGTTTCGGGCAGGAACGAAAACATGCCAACTCCCTCGGCAACGGTAAGCCCGGCGCCTTTGCCGGTCGATGTCTGCGCATCGTTGCTCGCATACGACCTTTCCGAGATGAGGACGGTTATCAGGTCGCCGACCTGCCTTGCCCTATGGTCTGCAAATAGAGAGCGCGCATGGTCGCCCCACAGCGACAACTGGGGCTGCACGGCCCCTTGGTTGGCTCCGGCTTCGTCGGCCACGGCCGCCGCATGGGCCCCAGCGGGTGCCATGCTCGCGAGCCACCACATCGCCCCAAGGACGAGCAGGACTCCAACGCAACGCGGCCTAGGCCGTGCGCCGCGGAGACCTACGGTGAACCCACATCTATCGGACACGACGGCATCACCCCGCACACGTCGTTGTTGATTTGAGTCACGCAGCGCGGTGTCACATCGCGCGGACCACCTTCGCGGAGATCACCACGGCACGAATGATCGCACCGGACGCCGTGTTCCTTACGCGGATGCGAGCCCCTTCACACCCGTCCTCCAGTGCCTCTCCCGGGCTCGCCACGGTGACACCGGCGAGCGCAGCCTCGATGGTCACGGCGTCACCCTTTCGCACGAGCGGCGGCCGCTCGACGCTCGATCGCGCGAGCACTTCCCCGGCGGTGATCGTGTGGCTCGCCCGCATGCCTACGACGGCGGCGGCATCGAAGAACACGTCCTGGGGAACGCGGCCGAGGTCCCGGGTCTCGAGCCGGATGTCCGGCGTCCCGATGATCTCGTGTCTCTGGATGGTTCTGGCGGCCACGACAACCGCTTTCGCCACGTCCACCCTTGCCCTTACCGGGAGAACCCTGTAAGCCTCCCCGTCCACCGACACGGTGACCCTAACGCTCGTGGTGCCGATGAACGTAGTCGTAGGCAGCGGCTCCACCTTGAGCGAGATCTCGCCGTCCGGCACGAGGACGCTCTCGTTCGGGTCGAGCAACACCGACACCTCTGCCTCGCGGTCGTCCCAGGGCATCGACGCCGTCACGTAGTCCCGCACGGCGGCTGCGATGGCGTCCGCTGTCACCAGCGTGGCGCGCGTTCTCACGACCATCGTGGTAGGGCCCGAGATGACCATTTGACCCGGGTCGAACCCAGCCTGCCTCAGCCTGATACGGACTATAGCGAGGCTCAGCGTGCGCTCCTGCCCCGGAAACGGCGCTCGGCCGATCTCGATCGCCTTGAGGCGAGAAACAAGGTCCGCCTCGCCGGGCTCGGGGCAAGACCCAACAAGGGGAGCACCCGCGCCGGGGACCGAGCCGGGGCTCCTATCTAGGCCGGAGCCGCGAAGACACTCCACGCTCGCGATATCTCCCAGCGTGATCACGGTCCCACGGACCTCGACCGGGCTCGTTATCTCGATCCTCGCTATCGTCCCCGGGTCTTCGGCGGCGCCCGGGTTTCCTATGGTGAGGAACAGCGCCCCCACGACCGCGATGGCCTTTGCGACGACGCCAAGCTTCTTGCAAACGCACCCGCATCGAGCACACGTGTTCATAGCCCGGCCATCCACCCTTGCCCCTTTAGCGCTTGAGGTTGTTCGCTATGGAGAGCATGTCGTCGGATGTCTGGATGGCTTTGGAGTTCACCTCGTAAGCGCGCTGGGCGATTATCATGTTGACCATCTCTTCGACCACCTTCACGTTGGACATCTCCAGAAATCCCTGGGATATGGTCCCGAAGCCCTCGAGCCCTGGGGTGCCCACTGCCGGCTGGCCAGAAGACGCAGTCGCGGTGAACAGGTTGCGTCCGATGGCGGAGAGGCCCGCCGGGTTCACGAACTTGGCGAGCTCGATCTTGCCGAGTTCCTGGGGCTCGCTCTCGCCCGACAGGATCACCGACACTGTGCCATCGGTGCCTATGGAGATGTCCACCGCTTCAGGAGGTATGGTGATCTCGGGCTCGATGGGGAAGCCGTCGGACGTGACGATCCTGCCCTCGCTGTCCTTCTTGAACGAGCCGTCCCTCGTGTAAGCCACGGTGCCGTCCGGCATGAGCACCTGGAAGAACCCGTCGCCCTCTATCACAAGGTCGAGAGGCCCTTCGGTCTGCACGAAATCACCCTGCGAGAAAATCCTTTGGATAGCGGCGGGCCTGGTACCGAGGCCGACCTCTATGCCGGCCGGCACCCTCGCGCCCTCCGCCACGGTGGACCCGGACGTCCGGAGCTTTTGATACATGAGGTCTTGAAAGTCCACCCTGCTCCTCTTGAACCCGTATGTGTTGAGGTTGGCCAGGTTGTTGGCGATCACGTCCATATTGAGCTGCTTCGCCAACATGCCCGTGGCCGCACTCCATAACGCTCGCATCATCTCTTGCTCACCGCCTTCGACCGAACTTCCCGTTGCACTCGATCTGCCTCGTCTGAACCTCTCCTGAACAAACAGCGAGGACGACCTTGCACCCGCACGGGGCGCGGTGCAAACGCAACGCGACGCGCCGCACACCCCGCATTCACCGGGAGAGCCGTCCTCCAACATACCCCGCCTTACCTCGTCCTGCCGGGACCGCCTCAGTCGTTCAGCGGCCCGTGGCCCCCGCTTGCGCGGTCCGGCCACCATACCGGGATCGTATCATGGATTCATGCCTGACGGACAAACCTCAGGCTACTCTCCCGACGTCGTTAATGGATTTGTCGAGGGTCCCGTCCAGAAACCACACCACTCTCTGGCACGTCTCGTACGCCCGCATACCGGCGATCATCTGGACCATCTCCGTCACGACGCTTACGTTGGACATCTCGAGGAACCCCTGCCGCACCACCGTCCCATCCGCAGCCCCAACTGGGCGCGCCGTCGCACCGGATGCCGCCACAAAAAGGCTGCCGCCCGCCTTGGCGAGCGAGGATGGATCATCGAACGCCACGATCCTGAGCCTCCCAACGAGCCGCCCATCCGCCGTGACCCGACCGTCGCCGCGCACCTCCACGGACGCCCGGCCGTCGGCGCCGGAAGGAGAGGAAGGAAGGGTTATCGGTCCGGACTCGCCGAGCACCGGCATGCCGTCCATGGTGACTAGCTCGCCACGGGAATTGAGGGTGAACGACCCATTGCGCGTGTACGCCTCACCCTGGGGGGTTTCGACCACGAAATACCCGTCCCCCTGGATGGCGAGGTCCAGAGGCGCGCCGGTCTCGATGAATGGCCCCTCGCTCGGATCAAAGCCCGTGCCTCTCACGTAAACCCCGGGTCCCAGCCCACCTATGGGAACGGTCCTCGCGAGGCGCCACGGAGCCCTGCTTTCGACTCGTACCGCCAGCTCGTCCGCAAACGCGCCGACCAGCGCGATGTCCTTCTTGTAGCCAGGCGTGTCGACATTGGCGAGATTCTGCGCGATCACGTCCTGCTGAAGCAGCCCCGCGACCATGCCGGATGCCGCCGCGTAAAGCCCGCGAACCAAGCTCTCACCCCCCTTCTTTCCAGCGTATGGGAGCGGCAAAGGGCCCTTGTGCCTTGAGCGGAGAACGTTCGCTCCCAGTGGCAAGCAACTCCCGTGCCAGAGTTGGCACCAAAGGAGACGAACGAGTCGGCCGGCGTCGCAGCGGGTGGGAAGGCAGCAGGCGCAAAGACTTGCGGCACGCCCGTATGTGGGACGGGCCTCCATCCCTTTCCGGCCCCCCCGCAAAAGTCACTCCACGGGTGAGCAAGTTTTGCCCACCCCGTGAGCAGCCTGCTCCGCGACCAGGCAGAACCGCAGCGCACGACCTCTGACGTACGTCTCGTCGACCTGCGGCGAGTGGCTCCCTCAGGCGCAGGCACCTGGATACGTGCCGGCCGCGCGCGTGCGAGTGACGCCCGCGACTGATGGCGTCATGGATCGGCCTGTGCAGGAAATAGCAGATCCGGCCGAGAATACAAATTTCATCCTCGCGCGCTTGCGCAGCACAAAGAAGGGAGGTACGCTCCGTGAACGTGCTCCTGGTCTCGGCCGGTGAGAGACTGTACGGGCTCTCGCTCGACAACGTGGTGGAAGTCGTGCGGGCGTTGCGTTCGGATGTGAAGACTGCAAAGGGCAGGCCCGCCATAACCATCCGCGAGAGGGTCGTGCCCCTCGTTTGGCTCGCTGACGTGCTCGCCTCGCCTGGTGGCGGGCATCTCAAGGCGACGTTTCACGATCCGTTGCACACCCTTTCCCTCGACGAGGCCGTCGAGAAGGCCAAACCCGTGCTGGAGCAGGCCGCCCGCGATCCCAGAGCGGCATCCATGGACCCAGGCGCCGCCCTCGCGGTGCTCCGTGAATTGCTCGACGCGCATTGGTTCCTGGAGGTTGCATTCGTGATGAGGAAAGACGGCCGCGTCATCGCAGGCCCGATCGCGCGCGAGGGAGTGAAGATCGCAGGCGAGCTCGACATGGCCGCGCAGGATTGGTCTGCCCGGTCGTGGTTCCGCAACGCCATCCGAGGGGCGACCCACGTCACCGAAAAGTATGTGTCCGCAGCCACAGACTCGGTCTGCGTCACGGTCTCGACCCCGATAAGGAACGCATCCGGCGAGGTCATAGGGGTGCTCGGCGCCGATGTTTCAGCGACGGTGGTGAGGGATCGGCTCTACGTAGTCATCGTGAACGACCAGGCACGGCAGGTCGGGGTGGTCGTGGATAGAATCGTGGGCAAGCGCGACGTCCAGGTGGAGCCCTTATCGTTCGCGTTCGCCGGCCCGAATCTCTTGGGCACGGCGGTCCTCGACGACGGCGCCATCGCCATAATCGCGGACATGGAAGGCATAATGAAAGCAGCGTCGTGAGGCACTCCGGGCCCCTCAAAGCAGGCCGGGCTAAGTGGGGGTGCAAAAACGCTCCCGACGTTTGCAAGGGGGTGCCGGTGATTGCACGAGGGGTGTCAAAATCCGGCCACCAGCCGGACGGGCCGGATTTTGTCAAGGTGCCCCGCTTGGGGCACCGTCCCCGAGTGCAACACCGGCAACCCGGCAACTACTGGAAGAGGGGCGAGGACTAATGCGCCCTCACTTAGCTCTCATGACCATCGGGGGTGCCAGCGGCATGTCCCGGCCGGAGCTCACGAGACGGCGAAGGCGCGCGGGGCGTGTCCCCTTGGGCGCGAGGGTACACGGTGTGCTTCCAATACCATGGGGCGTCAGGGGCCTTGAGCTGACGCCTCGTCCTGGGAAGCTTGTACAGCTCATATTCGGCCACGAGCCACCACTGAAAGTCGGGGATCCTCCTGCCCGGTTTCGGGGGTCGGAACTCGCGGCATAGCTGGAACGCCCCCCTGTCCGTGATAACGAGGTAATACTTGTGCGGGCGCTCCCAGTACTGTTTTAGTATGTAGAGTATACGGAAACACCGGCCGTTCCACCAGAAGCAGATGGGCTCAGGCGTCGGGGGATACCTGAACCCGACGAGCACGGACGCGTTTATGACCCTTACGACCTTTCGGAAGCCTTTGGCGTGTATCTGGACGCGGGGTCTTTTCTTTGGGGTCTTCCCCATGCGCCAGCCCTCCTCCGGAAAGGATACAAACGAGACCAGAGGAACGAGGAAACGAAAGGCCTTGTTACATTATTGTATCGCAATTGGGTAACTTTTGGAAAGGGCGAGTTCGTATGACCGAGACGTTTCGCATGAGCGAGAGGCAAAAGGAGTACGTGGCGAGGTTTAAAGGCAAGCGGGCGGCCGTGCTCGGCATCGGCGCGAGCAACGCCCCGGTGATAAGGTTTCTCGTCGAGGCCGGCGCAAGGGTGACCGCATGCGATGTCAAGACAAAAGAGGAGCTTGGGGACGCGTACGAGAGAGTCGCAGGCCTGCCCGTCGAGTTCAGGCTGGGCCCCGGATACCTCGACGGCCTCGAGGAATTCGACATGGTCTTCCCTACCCCGGGGATGCCGCTTGACCTCCCAGAGCTCGTGAAGGCGCGCGAGCACGGAGTCCTGCAGTCGAACGAGGTGGGGCTCTTCCTCGACCTTTGCGAGGCGCCCGTGGTCGGGATCACCGGTAGCGACGGGAAGACCACCACCACGACCCTGGTGAGCGAGGTCCTCAAGGCCGCGGGCAAGAAGGTGTTCACCGGGGGCAACATAGGAAACCCGCTTCTCGCCGAGGTCTTCGGCATCACCCCGGATTCCATCGTGGTTTTGGAGCTATCTAGCTTTCAGTTACAGCCGCTTTCGAGGAGCCCGCACATCGGAGTGGTGTTGAACCTGACCGCCAACCACCTGGACCACCACAGGTCCATGGAGGAATACGCTGACGCCAAGAAGAATATCTTCAGGCACCAGGGGCATGGCGACTTCGCCGTCCTGAACTTCGACAACGCGTACACGCGCGCCATGGGGGACGAGTGCCCGGGCCGCAGGGTCTTCTTCTCGCGGCGCCGTGAGGTGCCCGGCGGAGTTTTCCTGCGTGGTGACGACATAATCGTGGCGATCCGCGGAGAAGAGGAATTCGCCGCAAGTCGGAACGACATACAGATCCCTGGCGACCATAACGTGGAGAACGTGCTCGCGGTCGCGGCCGTCGCTGCGCTCTGCGGGTGCGACTTTGCGGCTTTGCGCCGGGTGTTGCGGGAATTCAAAGGAGTTGCCCACCGAATCGAGTTCGTCGCAGAACTGGGCGGAGTTAGGTTCTACGACGACTCCATCGCTACGACACCGAGCCGGGCCGTCGCGGGGCTGCGCTCTTTCCGCGAGCCCGTGATCGTCATAGCGGGCGGGTCGGGCAAGAATGTGCCGTTCGACGAGTTTGCGGAGGCAGCCGTGGAACGCGCGAAAGCGGTGGTGGTCGTGGGCGAGACCGCGCCTCAGATACGGGCCGCCATCGAGGCGGCCGGAGCTGTGGCCGGAAGGGCCGTCCGCATGGTGGAAGCCCGCGGTTTCGAGGAAGCCGTGCATCTCGCCGCAGATGAGGCCTCGCCGGGCGATGTGGTGCTTCTTTCGCCTGCGTGTGCGAGCTTCGACATGTTCAGGAATTACAAGGAGCGCGGAGACAGGTTCAAAGAGATCGTGCGGGCTATGGCACGAGCGGGGGGACCGCAAGGCGATGACCTCGCTCCAATGACAGAGAGGGACTGAAGGAGGCCGCGGGTATGGCTGCAACAATCATCGACGGCAAGGCTGTGGCGAGAGATGTCCGGGCCGAAGTGGCCGCGGGGGTGGAGGAGTTCACAAAAGCGCACGGATTCCCACCCGGGCTTGCGGTGGTCATAGTGGGAGACGACCCGGCGTCGCGGGTGTATGTGGACAGCAAGAAGAAGATGTGCCGCACCCTCGGGATCTATTCCGAAGAACACGCGCTTCCCGTCGCGACGACCCAGCGCGAGTTGCTCGACCTCATCGAACGCCTCAACAACGACCCGAGGATCCACGGGATCCTCGTGCAATTGCCGCTTCCGGGCCATCTCGACGAGGGAGAGGTCCTCGAGGCCATCGATCCGCGCAAGGATGTGGACGGGTTTCATCCCGTGAACGTGGGGAAGCTCCTCGTAGGGGCCGAGTGTTTCGTCCCATGCACGCCCGCAGGCATCCTGGAGCTCATCAGGAGGACCGGCGTCGAGATCAAGGGCAAGCGCGCGGTCGTGGTCGGGCGCAGCAACATCGTGGGCAAGCCCGTGGCCATCCTGCTTCTCGCCGAGCACGCCACAGTCACCGTATGTCATTCGCGCACTCGCGACCTCCCAGCAGTGTGCCGCGAGGCGGACATCCTCGTGGTGGCCATCGGCAAGCCTGAGATGATCGACGCAAGCTACATCAAGCCAGGTGCCGTGGTGATCGATGTGGGCGTGAACGAGGTGGGCACCAGCGAGAGCGGCAAGCGCAAGCTGGTCGGGGACGTGAACTTCGACTCCGCGGTGGAGGTGGCGGGGTACATCACACCTGTTCCAGGCGGGGTCGGGCCGATGACAATAGCGATGCTCATGAGGAACACCCTCGAGGCCGCGAGGAGGGCCTCGCGCTGACCGGGAGCCGCTCTTGCGCACCGAGTTCGAACGAAGCGCGCGCCACAAGCGCGTCGTCCCCGGAGGGCAAGGCCGGCAACCTTCTCCATGTCTTCCATGCATCTCCGTCTTGTACATGTCTCCCTGGCCCCGCTCGAGTTGCGCAGGCATGAAAGGAGCTGTATACTGCAATTGCAGCAAGCCTGCACTCGGAGCCTTTGCCCCTTCGAGGCTTCGGCCTTTCATGGCTCGATGTAGCCTTCGACAGGGCGGGGCGTCCTTCCGGCTTCAGCATCCCGGCGTCGGCGCTCCCCGGGAGAGTCCGCGGGACCGCGGCGCCGAGGAACTTTTGAGGGCGCGCTGCGTTTCTAGTGAGTGATTGAGGCCCCGGCAGCGAAGGTCTCTCGGGGGCGCCGGGACGGCACAGCATGCCGGCACGGCAGGGAAGCAGGTGATGGGCATGTTGAACACGGAAGCCCTCGCCGGAGTCCGTTACAAGGAAAACGACGTGCAAGCCTTCGAGGAGCTCGTCAGGCGGTACGACCGAAAGCTCTATAACATCGCTCTAAGACTGACGGGAAATGCAGACGAGGCGAAGGATCTGGCACAGGAGGCCCTCCTACGGGCCTACCGCGGCTTCGGCAGCTTCCGGCTGGGCACGTCATTTGAGAAGTGGCTCTTCCGGATCGCGTCGAACCTCTACATCGATCGGCTTCGCAAGCAGCACAACGTGAGGTTCGAATCGCTGGATGAGCCGGTGCTCACCGCAAGCGGACAGGTCGAGAAGGCGTTGCCCGACTGGTCCAGCAATCCGGAAGACGTCGCGGAGAAGAATGAGCTCGCCAGGGAGATCCAGGGGGCTCTTCAGTCCCTGCCGCTCAACTACCGGCTGGCGGTGATCCTGTATGATCTCGAGGGGTTCTCCTACGAGGAGATCAGCGGGATACTGCATTGCTCCATCGGCACCGTGAGATCGCGCATACATAGAGGCCGGAGGCTTTTGCGTGAGAAACTCGCGCCGTACGTGAAGCCCGCAGCCTCTGCTGGGGCCAGGTGGTGATCGCGATGACATGCGAGAAGGCCATGAGCCTCATTTCTGCCTATCTCGACAAGGAGCTCGGGTTCGACGAGTATCGTCAGGTCGAGCTGCATCTTGCATGCTGCGAGGCGTGCTCCGAGGAATACGAAGCGCTCAAGGCCACCCAGGAGCTTCTCGGCACGCTCCAAGCGGCCGAGCTCCCCAGGGAGTTCTGGCCCGAGTTGCGCGAGAAGCTCGGTAGGGTCGCCGCCGAGGAGCGTTCTTCCGGCCTCGCGAGGTCCGGAGACTCACCCAGCAGCCCGCGGACGCACGAGCCTTGGTGGCGGGGCCCCGTGCTCGCAGGGGCTGGAATCACAAAGGGGAGTCTCCTCTCTTCCGCCGCCGTAAAGGGGCTCGCCTCGGCGGCGCTGGTCCTCTTGCTCGCGACCGCACCGATGGTTTGGAGCGCTCACAAGAGGTCAAGCGCGACCGAGGCTTCGTCGCAGATCGACAGCTTGGAGCCGTATTTCCACGACTACATCATCTCGGAGTACGATAGGCCTCTGTCCGACAAGACATCCGTCGGGTTCGTCGTGACTGGCCAGGCGGTCACGATGTATACATCGGATTTGCTCGGGCCATCAACCAGGGTCACGCAGGCCGGCAGCCTCAGGGACACGTCGCCCTCGGCTTTGAGCCCCGCGGGCACGGAGTACACGCTCATCTCGTACCCGAGGTAAGCACAGTCAACGAAGGCTAAGCGGAAGGGTTCACGGAAGGTGACCACCTCGTTATGAGCAAGAGGCTGGTTGCTGCGGTCGTCGTAGCGCTTGTTGCCATGGTCCTTGCCGGCATCCTGGCCTACCAGCCCGCAGCCCAAACCCAAACGAATATAAGCCCGAGGCTCGGTTCTCCACCAAGCCGGGCGCCTGGTTCAGACTTGGCCCACTCCTTGCTGAGGGCCGTCATAGAGAGGGGCAACGAGGTCAGTTTCAAGGCGACTCAGACGATAATTCTATGGTACCCCACAGGAAGCAGCGCGTGCATCACTAACGTCGTACACAAGGCCCCAAACCTCACCAGGACCGACTATCTCCCCTCGGCAACGGCTACGTCAGGCTATCGAGTGGTCATCTCGGACGGCGAATCGACATGGCACTATGAGCCGTCGCTGGGAGTCGTGTTTCACATGCCCGGCACGGCACCGGACAAGTCACGAGGAGGAAGCCGAGGAGGCCCGGGCGCTGACAGCCCCGGCACGGTCTCCGCAGCGGGAGGTGACGGGCTTGCGCTTATCGAGGCGAACTACGACATCTCGCTGGTGTCTACGGAGAGCCTCGCAGGTCGAAAGGCGCACGTGATAAAGCTCAAGCCAAAGAATCCGGGAAACCCGTCGCGGAGGATATGGGTGGACACAGAGCTTCCGTTCATCCTCCGGACTGAAAAGTACGGTCCGGACGGGTTCATATCGTCGCTGTCGTTTTACAATTATATTGAGTTTACGTCGCAAATCGACGATGATGTCTTTAGACTTCAGGTCCCACCCGGCGTGGCCATCGTGACCATCCCTGGCACGGAGGACCTGATGACGCTGGAAGAACTCCAAAAGAAGGCAGGATTCGCCGTGCCCGTGCCGGAATTCGTGCCAGCCGGGTACGTCCTGGAGGGCGGCACTCTCACGAGACGCGGCGATGCCGAGGTAGCGCACATCCGCTTCACCGACGGGCTCAACACCATATCCTTTTTCGTGGAGCCGCCAGCGCCCAGGGCCGGCCGGAGACCCGGTGTTCCAGGCTTCTCGGACGACGTCGGCACAATGAATGTGGGCAGGCAAGTCGCCCTTGACGGCTCAAAGGGGCTGCTGGCCGACTACCAAGATGCTACGCTGGTGCGCTGGGAAGCATCAGGGTACGAGTTCACGCTAATCGGCGAGGTGGATGAGTCGCTGCTCCTCGACATGGCCAAGTCGGTGGATGCGCCCCAGCCGCGGACCCCGGCGAGGGACTCGTTCGGAGGCTCGGTGATCAAATTCTTCTACGAGTTCTTCTGGGCGGGTAGGTGAGACAGGACGCTTGTTCGGAGCCTATGGAGCCTGTGGAGTCCAGACTGAGGTGTTCTTGCCGAACTTGCGAGATGCGAAGACAAGACCAGAGATCGTAGATCAGGGGAGGCGTAAGCATCTATGAGATTCCGTGAGTCAATGAAAACGTACATGCCCTACGTGATGATCGCGGTGATAAGCGCCCTCGTCACCGGGGTCGTTGTCGTGCAGTTCGCCGGCAACCGCCCGACTTTCGCTGCCGGCGGCGACCAAGCCGCGGGGACGGCGCAGGTTGAGATAACGCCTTCGTCTTCGGTGGCTGCGGCCGCGCAGACCACGGGCGGGTTGTTAGGGCGCGATACCATCGCGAACGTGGCCGAGCGAGTGAGCCGGGCAGTGGTGAACATCGATACCAAGAGCACCGTGAAAGTGCCGGTGGTCCCGTTCGGCGACTTCTTCTTCGAGTTCTTCGGCCAGGCACCGTCGGGCAGCACCAGGGAAATGACCGTGCCGGCCATCGGAAGCGGCTTCATAATAAGGTCCGACGGCTATGTGCTGACCAATAACCACGTCGTTGAAGGGGCGAAGGAGATCGTCGTGACGCTCGCCGATGGCAGGAAGTTCAACGGCAGGGTCACAGGCACCGACTCCAGGTACGACCTTGCGGTCGTAAAGATAGATGCAACGAGGCTGCCCACCGTGGAGCTTGGTGACTCGGATCGTATCCGGCCCGGTGATCTCGCGATAGCCATCGGCAACCCGTACGGCCTGCAGCACACCGTCACCGCGGGGATAATCAGCGGCCTCGCACGTTCGATCGACGGCGACCCGACGGAACCCGGCATCTACATCCAGACGGACGCTGCCATTAACCGTGGCAACAGCGGCGGGCCGCTCGTGGACATCGACGGTCGCGTGGTCGGAATCAACACTGCCATAATACCGCAGGCTCAGGGCATCGGCTTCGCGGTCCCCATCAACGTAGCGAAGAACGTCCTCGATGACCTGATCGCCGGCAAGAAGCTGGTCTACCCATGGATCGGTGTGGGGCTCCAGGAGCTCACGCCCGACCTCGCGAACTATTTCGGCGTGAAGGACAAAACGGGCGTTGTGATAGCCTATGTCTACCCCGATTCTCCCGCCGAGAGGGCTGGGCTCACCGAAGGGGATGTCATTCTCAAGCTTGACGGAAAGCAGATGAAGACTGTCAGCCAGGTCCAGAAGGAAGTGCAGAATCGCAAAGCCGGGGACAAGATAACGCTCCAGATATGGCGCGATAGGGCTGCAAGGTACGTGACGGTTACGTTGGAGGAGAAGCCTGACGAAACCGAATGACGTCGCGGGCCACAAGGCGAGGCGTGCTTCAGCAGAATCCGGCCCCCAGGCAGGGGCCGGATTCTGATTGGGCAGCCTGGTCCAGGCGGGGGCGGGCCCCAAGTCACGCACAATCGTCCACACCTGAGGCGCGAGTCAACCCACCCGCGAGTGGGATGGGTGGGCGCCAGCCCCATCGCCCGGCCTGGCGGGAGCGGGGCGGGCACCGCTGGCCGCGGCCGTTGCTGAGAAGTCCTGTACCGCGTTGCGTCCCTCCTCGCCCGTGGCGAAGTTCTTCACAAGCCACGACACCCTCTTGTACACGAGAAACGTGAGCGCCGAGTTGATGCCAGCCTTGAGGGCGTTGAAGGCGACCAACACCCACATGATGGACAGAACCTGAGCGCGCGTGTACCCGTACAGAACTGGCATGAGCATGAGGTTAGCTACGGGCATGAGAACCGTCATGGCCAGGGTGCCGCAGACAAGGGCGACAACCGCGCCGCCCCTCGTATGGTACCGCCTGTACACAAGGCTCGCCGTGCCAACCAACGCCCCGGTCGCGAGGAAGTGCATCAGCGCGCCGACCATCCCGTCAAGGCCCGTTATGAGTGCCATGAGCACCGCCATGACGAGCGTGACCACGAGGCCGGGGCCTGGGCCCAGGGCGAACCCGGCGATGAGCACCGGAACGTCCGCGGCCTCATAACGCAGGAAAGGCGCTGCAGGAAATATGGGCCAGTTGGCGAGGGAAAGAAGCACCGACAAAGCCGCCATGACTCCGAGCGTGACGAGTCGTTTCGTTCTGAAATGCATCTGTAAAGACCTCCTTGGAAAGCTTCTCGAAGACCCCCGCGCAACCCCGGGGCCGCCTGCCCGTCTTCCACTGCCCCGCCCCGCCTGGATTGCGGCAAGCGAAAAGCCCCGAGGCAACCGACCTCAGGGCTTGTAGGATCCTTTCTGGACCCACCATCTGCAAGCAAACGCTTGCGACCCTCTTCCATCCGGACTTTACCGTCGGTGCCGGTTTCTCGCCGGCTCTGCCGCGCTTCCGCAGCTCGTGGACTTGTCCCGGGGCTCACCCCGGGGCATCACCACCGGTCGGGAATTGGTCTTGCGCCAGCACGCCTGCATAGTAAGCGGCGCGCCGCGACACACCTCACCCTGCCCTGAAGGTCTCGCGCTATGCAATTGGTCTCTCCGAAGTTATACTACTCTTGTTCCACCGCCCGCGCAAGACCCCTCCGCAAGAAACCTGCGCCGTGCGGCGGCGGAGGGGACCGGCGCCTCAATCAACACGCACTTCGCCAGAATCCGGCCTGCAAAGCCGGGGCCCGGTATCTGACACCCATCGCGCGCAAGGCGGCGACCTTTACCAAGTCACAAGAACACCTCGCCTTGAGCCACCATTTTTACCTCTCCCTCCAGGCGGACCATAGGCGCCTCTCCGGCCCACGGTCGATGAGCAAGCTCAACGGTCACGTACAAGACTCCGCCGGGTTGCCTCGATGCAAAGCGCCCAGGACGTGAGGTTGCCACCGACCTTGCCAGCGCCACCGCGACGGCGCCCGAAGCGCAACTCGACTCCCAGACTGTGGTACCCGTGGCCCTGACATGCACGAGAGGTACCACGCGTTCGCATGCATCCTCGCCTTGGGCCTCATGGTCACGCTTGTCCTCACCGTCTTGGTCTTGTCTGTCCCAGCCCCCACGTCCGCGCCCACCGTCGCGCCCGTAGCAGAACATGATGCCAACGCACGGGTCTCGCTCCAGTCCCAGCACGCTTGTCAACCGAAAGAGGACGTCCTCGCGGGGCGCCCACTCATCGGCATCCAGCACTACATGGGTTATTCCGGGCAACGACACAACAGCCACCGAGCTCTGGCGGGCGCAAGATGGGCTCGCCTGCAGAGGCGTTATCCTCGCCTGCTCGGGCACGGGAACCGGGTCGAGAATGAAGATCGTGGTGTTCCCGGTCGGGTTCAACTTGGCAAACCGCAGCCTCATAGCCTCATGGCCGCCCTTCCGCCCCTGCTTTCACCTCTTGCTGTTCCGTCCCGTCCCGGCGCGTCCAGTCCCATTCCAATCCTATACGCGCACCAGGCCTGGTTCTGGCCTACACCTTGACGACGCGGCCCGCCGCGCGGCCCGCTCCTACGCCACCGACCCTGGCGAGAAGGCCGCCACTACCTGGGCGATCTTTTCTTCCACGATGAGCCGCGCCACCGCCTCGAGATCCGGGTGAAGCCACCTGTCTTCTTCAAGGGGCGGCACGACCTCGCGCACCACGTCGTAGATGGCGCGCGTAGCAGGCGCCAGGTTCTGCGGTCCCCTGAAGTCCGCGGCCTGACAAGCGCACATGAGCTCCACGGCCAGCACCTTGGCGACGTTGTCCACGACCTGACGTGCCTTGCGCGCCGCGATGGTGCCCATGCTGACGTGGTCTTCCTGGGATGCCGACACGGGAATCGAGTCCACGCTGGCCGGAGACGAAAGCACCTTGTTCTCGGAAACGAGTGCGGCGGCCGTGTAGTGGGCTATCATGAACCCGCTGTTCACGCCGCCATGGCGCGTCAGAAACGCGGGGAGTTCCGACAGCGCGGGGTTGAGAAGCCTTTCGATCCTCCGTTCAGACACGCTTCCAAGCTCTGACACGGCCATGCACAGGAAGTCCATGGCGAGCGCCACGGGTTCGCCGTGAAAGTTCCCTCCTGAGATCACGGTCCCATCCGCGAATACCAGCGGATTGTCGCTCGCCGAGTTTATTTCTACCTCCAACACCCGTTTCACGTACGCGAGGGCGTCCCTCACGGCACCATGGATCTGCGGGACGCACCGGAGGGAGTACGCGTCCTGCACTCTCAGCTCCCCGGGCGCGCTCACGAGCCTGCTTCCGTGGAGCAGCGCTCGGAGCGTGCGCGCGCACGCTACTTGCCCTGGATGAGGCCTCGCTTCGAGGTGGATCCCCTCGTCGAACGCCGAAGGTATCCCCCGGAGAGCCTCGATCGAGAGGGACGCAGCGGCATCGGCCGTTGCGGCAAGAACCTCGGCATCGTGAAGCGCCAGCGTGCCGATGGCCGTCATGGTTTGGGTACCGTTGATGAGAGCCAGCCCCTCTTTGGGCGCAAGGACCAAGGGCTCGATCCCGGCCCGTCCCAGGGCCTCTCTTGCAGTCATCTCAGCCCCGCCCATCCGGACGGAGCCCTCGCCGAGCAACGCGAGGGTGAGGTGGGCAAGGGGCGCGAGGTCGCCGGAAGCGCCGAGAGACCCCTTCTCCGGAACAAGCGGGCAGATGTCTGCCTCGAGGAACTTGAGCAGCATTTCGATAACCTCGAACCGGACTCCCGAAAGACCCTTAGCAAGGGAGTTTGCGCGAAGAAGGAGCATTGCGCGCACGACCTCATCGGGAAGCGGATTCCCCGTGCCCACCGCATGGCTCAAGATGAGGTTGCGTTGGAGCACAGCGAGTTCGTCATGCGGGATCTTGACCCTGGCCAGGTGGCCGAAACCCGTAGTGATGCCGTATGCAGGAGCATCCCTCGCCGCCAACGCCTCGACCGTCCTGCGGCTCAGCTCAACCCTTTCCCTCACACCGGGTGCGATCCCGACCGCCTTTCTCCGTCGCGCCACGCTCACCACGTCATCGCACGCGAGGCTCACTCCGTCGATCAGCACTGATGACACGCGATTTCCTCCCCTATCCCTCATTGGCCAGCGCCGGCATCAGCGGGCGGCGCGCAAGGCCCCGGAGCCGAGGCGAACGCCTGGCGTGACGCTCATGCTAGCGATAGGTATTAGGACGCAGCACGGATCAATTCGCCGGATCAGTGCCTTTTCCTCCGGCAGCCAGCCGCTCACACCGAGCGCGATTCCAACCCCTTTCTCTCTCGGTGACGCCTCCGGTCGCGGGAGCGTCTTCCAGGCGCGGAAAGGGCTCTGGAACGGCGGCAGCGGCGTTTGAGCGTCGTGTTTCCGAATGGCGCGGCGTCGAAGCGTTCCGCCGGGAGGGTAGCACAAAGCCATTGCAGGTGAGTGTGGACGCCAAGGGCGAAGAAAGGCCCCAGACAGTTGTCACCAAGAGGATAACCGCGGTTCCTCCAGACAAGCGAGTTGCCCCTGACCCGTAAGTTTGATAAGATCGGGGTGACTGAAAGAAGGAGCGTGGCGGGTCTTGAGGTGTCCGAGATGCCGTGAAGAAGTCGCGTTCGCGCGCGTGTGCCCCTATTGCGGCCAACGGATCCCGTCGTCGCCCGCGGCCGCCGCGAGCGAGAGCGGGAACGGAACGTCCCACAAGTCAGAGTCCGCCCGCGAGGAACCCCGCGGGCGTTTCAGGGGCGTCATAGAGCCAACGTCGAGGGCCCGGAGTTCGTCTCCCGCCGAAGAGCTTCGCATCTGGCTGCTCCTGCCCAGGTATCTCCTGGATAGGTCCGTGCCGCTGCCCCGCAAGCTTCTGCTCCTCCTCGGGGTTCTCTACATCATAGTCCCGTTCGACATCACGCCCGATTTCATCCCGCTCCTGGGCTGGCTCGATGACATCGGCGTCGGCGCGTTCCTCTGGTATTACTTACGGAATGAGCTCGTCAACTATCGCCAGCGCTTGTGAACCGGTCGGCCCGTCGCATCAGGCAGTAACATAGGGACGCCCCGCAGCGGGCGGCAGCGCTATCAATACGATGGTATCCTCCCTTGTCACGGAGACGTCGAGCCGCACAAGCCCACCAAGCGTGGGGCCGGGCGGCCCATCCCAAACCACCGTTGTCACGGAGACCTCCGCCTCCGCCTGCACGCCCTCGCGGAACTCGACCCCCGGTAGGTCAACGAGGGCCGAAACCGGGAGTTCGAGCAGGATGAACCCCACCAGCCCGTCGCTCCTCATGTAAGTGATGGCAAAAGCGAGCGCGCCTGCGACGATGACCCTGGTGCCGTTCCCGCCGTCACCACGGACCGCCAGCGCGCGCACCCGGATGCCGCCCCGCACCGGCCGGACCCTCACCACCTGCGAGCTCGAAACCAGCCCTGGGATGGCCGAGGTTGCGAAGACGTCCTTCCAGGCCCGCCCCACGATCACGTTCGCTCGGGCGGGAACCCTGATGACTGCGGGGGGCCCAGGCCCGACCTTCACTATGTTGTTCTGGTTGAGCGCCATCGCCGTGAACATAAGGCATCCGAATGAGAAGCCTGTTCCGCAATGTCCGACCTAGACCGCCAGGAACCCACGCTGCTCTTTGGCATACACCTCCCGCCCAGGGTTGCCAGCCAGAGTTGCTGGCCTTGCCCTCCGGGGGCAGCGTGCCTGCGGCGTGAATCCCTCGAATCTGGCGCGCGAGATGGCCGAATCCTCCTCGCTCCGTCACGTGAATGTGTCCGCGATCACCCTCGCCCACCGGCGCCGCCATCTCTCAAGGCTGAAGGCTTGCGCCACGTCGCGCGCGGCATTTCCCAGCCGCACGCGTTCTTCCCGGTCGTCGATGAGTTCGCCCAACACCTCTATGAGGTCTTGCACCGTGGGCTTGATGAGGCGCCCATTGTAACCGTCGATGACCAGGTCCGAAAGCCCTCCGGTGGCGCCCGCCACTACCGCGCAGCCTGCACCCATCGCCTCGAGGCACGCAAGGGACGTCCCTTCCGTCGACTTGGACGGGATGATGGCGATGTCCATGTTGCGGTACACCCACGGCATCAATCCGGGTGGGCGCCAATAGTAGAATATCCTGCCGGTTGCGTTCGCCCATCTCATCATGTGGCTTTCGAGAACGTCGTCGTGCGCCCGGCCGACGAAATGGAACTCCACGTTATCGTATTCTTTCGTGAGCACCTCGGCCGCCCTGGCCGCCTCGTTGACCCCTCGCACTGACGTGAGGCGCCTTGGAAACACGATTCGAACCCGTTCGTGCGTTTCGGGCTCTGGAAGGCAGCGATACGCGGCCAGGTCCACGAAATTGGGGATGTACTCGAACTTCTGGTTGAGGCCCGGCCATGTGGCCGCCACCCACTGGATCGTGGCCGTGTCGACCGAGACCACTTTCCGCACGGCCGCCAGCGCCATGAGTAGCCTGCGACGCCACTCTCGCCTCGCCTCGCTTCCGCCGAGGGTGGCTTCAAAAGTGGGGTAGTCCCAGTATATGCCGTGTGATATGCTGATGCTCTTCTCGAGCGCCTGCGGGTAGGCGAGAAACGTAACGAAGTATATCGCGCAGTCGATGCCCGTGGCGCGCTCGTGAAAGGTGTGATTGAGGCGCGGCGCCGTCTGGAACTGGGCGTCGCCCTCGGGGATCGATCTTACAGGCACGCCCGGGATGATCTCCCGCTCCCACCCCGTCCCGACCTGCCACCACTCGACCTCGAACCCCATTTCCACGAGGAGCCTGGTCAGCTCGACCCCGTACCGCTCGGCCCCGCCATAAACCACGCGATTCCCATCGGGTGCGAAATGGTTCGTCGTGAGAATCCCTACTCGCCGCTTCACACGCGATGGCCGCCTTCCGGAGCCTCCGGCCTTCTCACCGCCACCGCTGGCGACCACGCGAAGCCTGCCCGGCACCGGGGTCCTGACCCCCGGAACCGTCCAGGAGCCCGGTCCCCCTCCGCCGCCGGACCGCTGCTTGCCGTCGCCGGTCTGGGTGCCGCCTGCCGTTTTGAAAAGCGACGCGTATGGGAGCGGCTTGGCGTCGCTCCATTTCTCCAGCTTGACATCGTGAGCCGGTGCCACGATGCTCTCGGTATGCTTTGATGGAGCACCGCGTGTTTCGATCTCCCTGGCCCGGTACAGCTCATACTTGAGCCGGTGCTCTTCCGGCCTCGCCCAGCCCAGATGCTTCACGCGTATGTCGGATTGGAAAGTCGAGAGCGGCCCCCGGTATTCAAGCGGCCAGCGCCCGACGTGGAACGGCACATCCGGCCAAGTACAGACCTTGCCCGGCACATAGCGTGCCAGAAGCCGGACGAACCGGTTCCACGGGTTCCACTCGCCATCCACTCTGTAATGTGTGAGAGAGCCCCAGAAGTCGAAGAGCCTGAACTCGACCGCGTCGTATTCCGTCTGGTTGATGATGTCCCTGACCTCGTGCCGCATCCTGGGCTCGAACAGCTCGTCTGCGTCTATCGCGAGAATCCAGTCAGGGTGGGTCTCCTCGACCATTGCCCAGAGCCGCGCCCGGAGATTCCCTTCGTGGACCATGAACATGGGCAATGGGTTTCTTTCGAACCGAGTCACCTTCGGACAGGCTTTACAAATCGACGGAGTATCGTCATCGGATGCGTCGTCCAGGATGACGATCTCGTCTACCCATTCGGAAAGGTCGTCCAGAACCTGGCGAAGGTACCTTCCCGCTTCGTTCCGGACGACCATCATCGCGGTCAGCTTGTTGCCCCATGATTTGCGCACGGACACCCACTTCGCCATCCTCTCCGCACACTTATCTCTCGCATAGCGCCACTACACCGCCGCTTTCGGCCCTCATCGCCATGGCTCATCGTTTCCTCCGCATCGTGTCATGCTGCCGGCAAGGCTCGCACGCCCGCGCTACCCTGCCTGCAGCGTTTCTCCAAGTGAGCCACCACACGCTCGCCGCACCGTTTTCCAGCGTCGAGGTCTCGCCCAGGGTTGCCGGCCTTGCTCAGGGTCGCTGACTTTGCCCTCGTGGGAACGATGCGCTTGACGCGCTTGTCGCGCTTGCGGCACACCTCATTCATCCAGTGCGCGGGCTGGCCAGATCCTCCACACCCCATCGTGCAAACACCGGCAACCCCGGCCCCCTCAAGACCCCCTCCGTCCTCGTCTCTTCGCCCGTCCGGCGAACATCCACTAAATCAGGCCTGAGTTGCCACGAACACGAAGTCGACGGCAAGATCCCGGTTTTGAACCAAGTTCCCGGCACCTGGGTCTAGCGCCACCGTAATGGTTACCTCTTGGACCGAGCCAAGGGGGAGCGATTGCCCGCCAGCCGGCTGGTCCACGAGGCCCGTGAGCGCCCCTGTGTAGATCGTGGTCGTCGGCGGGCTAGCCACGACGCTCACGTTGAGCGAGCTCGCAAGTATGTGAGCCATGCTCGCAGTAGTTGGCGACACGGCGGCCCAGTCGGCGGAAACAAAGTAAAGGCAGTCGACATCGCCGGCGTTAGACACAGCGACCGTGCCCGTGACAGAAGCCCCCGGCAAAAGCGGCGGAGACGCGAGCACGGCGGTTTCGGGCGATATGGCAATGCTTACGGTAGCAGTAAGCACCTGGTTGCCGGTGTTAGCGGCATCTCCGGTGAACGTGAATGACGGCATACGAATACCCCCTCGAAAGAGGCAACGGCCGGGGCAACGCGTCGCGGGCCCAAGACAAGCCCGGCGCGGACCTGGCGCTGCACCTGGCGCTGCCCACATCGGGATCGCGATCCGCGGTAAGCCACGGCCTCCGCGCACATCCGGGTATCCCTGTCGTGGTGCTCCGAGACCGTGCATGCGGCCAAGCATAACCGCGACCGCTGTTCCTTCTGTCAAATGTTATGCGCGCCAGTCAACGATCGTGAACAACGTTGCTGACCAAGCCTGCGGGCTTCCGTGTGGATGGATCAGGCAAAGGCATTGCGAATGCATATGGATGGACGGATGGATGGCTGTATGCATGCATTCCTAAGCACAGGGCCGCCGGACGAGCCGGCGGCCCGAGGTGCGAGACCATTGCCCCAAGCGCGACACCGTTGCCCGAGGATGGCGACGAAGCCGACCTGTGCATGGTGCGTGGCGTGGTGCGTGTACCCCGGTACGTGAGGTCCGTGCCGGTATGCCGGTATTAGGCCCTCTCACCCGCGAGGGCCCGGACGGCTTTCAATAGAAGCTCTACCTCTTCCTCGGTGTTGAAGAAATGTATCGAAGCCCGAACCGCGCGCGGCCACGGGATCGACCGCGTCACGATGTTCCATCTCTCGAAGAGCGCCTCGCAAGCGCGCTCAGGTTCCCATCCGCCAATGTCGAAAGCCACAAGTCCAGCGGAACGACTCGCCTCAACCGGGGTGAAGAGCAGCACGCCTGGGACTTTCAGGAGTTCTCTCTTGAGGTGACCGCAGAGCCCTGCGATCCTCGCTTCGATCTCGCGCATTCCCACGCGTGACAGGAAGTCGATCGCCTCGCCAAGGGCCACGAAGGTCGACGCGTTCACCGTCGCGAGCTCGAATCGCGCCGCGCTTGCCTTCAGGCGGTATCCGTCCCAGATGCTGCTCGAGTCGATGGACGCCCAGGCCACGCCGCGAAGGCCGAGTGTTCCAGCTTCCAGCCGGTCCCGGCGGCAGTAAAACGCGCCCGTCCCCTCCGGCCCGAGGAGCCATTTTTGCCCCGGTAGCGCGTAGAAGTCGCAGCCGATCTCGTGGACATCAAGGTCGATCGCGCCGACCGCCTGGGCCCCGTCGACCAAGAACGGTATTCCGCGCCCGGCGGCAAGCTCGGCTACCTCTTCCACCGGCAGCCGCGCGCCTGTGCAGTATGCCACGTGGCTCATGCAGATGAGCCTGGTCCTGGCCGTCAGCGCCGAACGCACGTCCGCGACTGTGATCTCGCGCACCGCGTCAGAAGGACTTTGCGGGCCGACGATCTTCACCTTGATGCCCTTCGTGTCCCTAAGGTAGAACCACGGGAGGTAGCCGGTGGAATGCTCTAGCGCCGAGATCACGACCTCGTCGCCTTCTCGCCAGTCAATGCCGGCAGCGACTGTGTTGACCCCCTCGCTCGTATTCTGCAGCAACGCGATTTCATCGGGATCCGCACCTACGAACCGGGCGACGCGCGGACGCACCGAGGCATAACGCAGGTGGAGGCTCTCCGCAACGTCCGGCACGACGGGGCCTTCGTAATTTTGGAACCGTTCCGAATCAACCAGCGACTCCACGACCACCCGCGGACACGGGCCCGAAGAGCCGGTATTCATGTAGACATGCTTCGAAAGCGCAGGGATGCACCGCCGAATCTCTTCAACATCCATAGGACGCACCTCCCGAGGAAAGCTCATGCGCGGCCCCCCCCCGAACTGAGTCGAGCCGCGCTCTCCCCGTCGCAGCCGCGGGCAAGCCTTGGTGTTTCACTTCTTTCTGCGACGGCGTGCTTTCTCCTGCAATTCACGATCGTGGCAGCGGGCGGGCAGCGTCGCAACACCAGGTCCCGGCGCCGCGAGTCGCGCCACCGACAGACGAGGCAAAAGCCACAAATCGCGCTCGAAACGGCACGAAAACATCGCCCGCCTCCCTTGACACACGGATGGAAACGCTACTATACTGCTACTTGAGACAAGGGTTACCCTTTAAGACGGTCCAGCGAGGCCGGCAAGGGAGTATAGGCGGACACGCGCCGCGCAATGCAAGGCACTTCCTGTCCGGCAGGCGGAAGTGCCTTTTTGTGTGTCCCGCTCCGTGTGTCCCGCTCCGGGGGTAACCGGGCAGACTCACACTTGGAGGAGGTCGAGCACCATGTCTACCCAGACAAATACCCAGATCGTCGGCTACCTTCCCGATGACACGCCCCCAGCGTGGAAACTAGTGTTTTTCGCCTTGCAACAGGTGGTCGTCATGTTCCCAGCCACCGTGCTGGTAGCGCTGCTGACCGGGTTCCACGTTTCCACCACGCTCTTCGCAAGCGGCCTTGCGACCCTCGGTTTCATTCTGGTCACTCGCGGTAGAATCCCACTCTATTACGGTTCCAGCTTCTCGTACATCGCGGCGGTCGCCGCTATCACGGGCGTGAAGACCCTCGGCGCAGTCGCCCCAGACTCCCTCATCTCTCAGGCGCAATGCGGCATCGTGGCTTCGGGCCTCGTGTCCATCCTTGCGGGCATCATTATAAACCGCTTCGGTAGAGACAAGGTGGAGAAGGTTTTGCCGCCTGTCGTGACGGGCAGCGTAGCCATTGTCATTGGAATATCCCTCGCCGGCACGGCAATGAGCGGCGCTGCAAGCAACTGGACAGCGGCGCTCATAACGCTCCTAGCCACCATTCTGTTCTCGGTGTACCTCCGGGGCACTCTCGGGCAGCTTCCAGTGCTCCTCGGCGTGGCCGTGGGCTATCTCGTCAGCATACCGCTCGGCCTGGTTGACTTCGCCACGATCGGTCGCGCCGCGGCCGTGACCGCTCCCCACTTCACGTTCCCGTCGTGGAGCCCGGTCGCCATTCTCGCCATCATGCCGATCGCCATCGCGACCATCCCGGAGTCCACGGCTCACCTCTACCAGATCGACCTTTACGTCAACAACCTCGCCAAGCAACTCGGGCGCAAGAAGAGCTATCCCATAGCGAGCCTGCTCGGCACGAACCTCATCGGTGACGGGCTCGGCGATATGATCGCCGGCGCGATCGGCGGGCCAGCCGGGACCAACTACGGCGAAAACAACAGCGTCATGGCCATCACCCGGAACTTCTCCGTGCCGGTCCTAGTGCTGGCGGCGGTCATAGCGATGGGCTTGTCCTTCTTCGGAAAACTCGCCGCGGCGGTCAGCAGCGTGCCCGGCGCAGTCATCGGCGGCGTATCCATCTACTTGTTCGGAGTCATAGGCGTGCAAGGCGTGGCCCTCATGATCTCGGAGAAAGTGGACCTTTTCTCCCCCAGGACTCTTGCGGTCGCCGCAACCATCCTGGTTATCGGCATCGGCGGCAGCTTCGCCTTCCCCAACGGGATGATCCCGGCATTCGGGATGAAGCTGCCCGCTATCGCTAGCGCTGCCATATTCGGCATCATCCTAAACCTTATTTTCGAATTCTTCCCGGTGAGAACCCGGGCTGCAGCGGTGGAGTCGTCGTCGGAGGCCGCGTAGGCCGTACATGCTGCGTAGCTGTATGAAGTTGGCCGAGACGACGGCCCGCAGACCCACGCAAGGCTATGGTGGAGGCTGGGCAGGCCGCGCATGCCCATGAATGCGCGGCCTGCCCATGCATGCATGCGCGCGCAGAAGTCGCCCGTCCGGCCCCCGCGGACCCGTGCACGCTTCCGCGCGGCCCGTGCATCACCCGTGCAACGCGCGCATGCCCACACCCGCACGTCCGCCACACCTCCGCACCTCCGCGCATTGTGCATCGGCGCTGAAGAGATGGGGCCCGGCCCGCCTTCGAGCGGGCCTCCTCATCATCCCGCATTGCCCGTTGATGTTATCCTTTGACCGCCGCATGACGCTATCCCTTAACCGCCCCAGCGGACACGCCTTTCGTGATCTGGTTGCGGAAGACAAGATAGAAGGCTAGCATGGGAAGCATGCCAATTACGAGGGCAGCGAACTGCTTCCCGTAGTCAGAGGATAAGGTGCCTGAGAACTTCATGATCCCTACGGGCAGGGACTTGAGGGAGTTCTTCGACACGAGGATGTTTATGAGCATGAACTCGTTCCACACGCTTGTAACGTTCAGTATCGCCAGGGTCGTGGTCACCGGCCTCGCCATGGGCACAACTATGGAGGAGAAGATCCTGAGATAGCTCGCGCCGTCGATCCGCGCGGACTCGATCACCGAGTCGGGGATGCCCTTGACGTATTCCGTGCACAGGTACACACCTAGGGGAAGTCCTATGCCCGTATAAGGGATGAGGACCCCAAGGCGCGTGTTGTAGAGATGCGTCGCGTTGGCCATCAGGAAGAGCGGAACCATGATCGACTGCAGCGTCAGCAGGATGCCCACTACAAAGCTCCCGTGGAGAAACGGCGTGGCCCGCGACTTGAGCTTCGCGAAAGCGAACGATGCCGCAAGGGACAAGATGACTATCGCCGCCGTCGATACGCCCGTATACAGCAGGCTGTTGAGAAACAGCACGCTGAATCCGCCGATGCGCCAGGCGTGAGGATAGTTGTCGAGAGTCCACGATCGGGGCAGGCCGAGGCGGTTAACCTGAAACTCCTGTGTCGTTTTGAATGAGCTGAACGCGAGCCACACGATCGGATAGGTGGTCATGATGGTGAACCCGATCAGCACAGAGTAGACCAGCACCCGGCCGAAGACGCCGATCTCCCTCCTCCCCAGCTCCCCCGTCTCGCCCATCCTCCTTTGCCCCGTCGCCCTTCGCTTGCTGCGCAGTCTTCCCATCATTCCCTACCTCCGAACCGCCCCTCGATCGCTTTCGTCGCGAGGATGAGGGCGAAACTGATGATCACCATGAACGTGGAGATGGCGTTGGCAAGCGGGTAGTCCGGCGCACCACGAAACGCGTTATCGTACATGTACAGCGACAGCACCGATGTCCTCCTCGCGGGGTTTCCGCCAGTCATCGCGAAGATGAGGTTGAAACTCTGAAAAGAGCCTGATATGGCGAGGATGGCCGAGGTGACGATCACCCCGGAGAGAGCCGGCAATATCACGTATTTCAGCACCTGACCTTCGGACGCGCCGTCTATCCTGGCGGCCTCTATGATGTGAGGCTCGATCTTCTGCAGGTTGGCCAGGAAGATGATGAGGTAGGTCCCGGTGTACATCCACAACAGCACGAAGAGCACAGGCAGCATGGCGGTCCTGGGGTTTATGAACAAGGTGTTCTCCCACCCGGGCCTCAGGCGCTGCATGAACTCGGAAAACGGGCCGTACGGCGAGAAAAACGACTGCCAGAGGATTCCCACCACGATCGTAGATATGGTGCATGGGAGGTAGATCATGGTCTGGAAAAAACCCGGCATCCTCACAAGCTTTCTAAAGAGTATGTAAGCGAGCACGAACCCGAGGGGGATCTGCCCAAAGACGGAAATGAGGATGATGTAAAAGTTGTTCTTCAGCGCTATCCAGAAGTACGGGTCGGAGAACATTCTCACATAGTGCGCGAGCCCGGCGAAATGGACCGGATTGGCGCTGCTGAAAAGCCGGCCCCCGTTATAATCGGTCAGACTGAGCGCCACCGAGAACACGGTAGGGAAGGCCATAACGAGCCAGTAGACAAGGACGGCCGGCAAGACCAAGACAAGGTAGGCACGACGCTGCTCTGTCTTCCATTTGCTGTGCTTCACCATAAGCTACCCCCGTAACACTGCCAGACCCGCGCGTCCACGCGGCAGGGCATCGGCCTGTGCCCCGTTTCCGGCGGGTGCGGGGTTGCCGGTGATTATTGCACGAGGGGTGACAAAGCCCGGCTATCTGCAAAACAAGCGGGGTTTTGTCAGCGCGCCCCATTTGAGACACCGTCCGCGCGCGTAACGCCGGCATCCCGACACCCAAGAGTCAAGAGTTGCGACCGTCTCCGCATCCCCACATAGGGCAAGCAGCGCACTCCTGGGCTGGCGGGGGAGCCCCGGAGCGGAGCTCATACCGCGGCACCGCGGGGTTCGCCCCGCCAGCCAGCCCACGAGACTCCCAGAGCGTCACTTCTGGGAAGCCCTCCAGCTTTCCAGGGCCTTTTGGACCTTCGCAGCCACCTGCTCAGGCGTGGACAGCCCGAGCCCGATCTCCTGAAGACCCACGTTCAGCGGGCCGTACACTTGTGCATGCAGGACATTGTCAAGCACGTATGTGCCGCCGAATTTGCCATAGAACTGGGCCCGCTCCTGGGCGAGGGGCTCCAGCCTGTCGCTGGTCACACCCTTTCTGGACGGGAAGGCTGCTCCGGTCTCCAGGCGGATCTTCTGGACCTCGGGGGAGGTGAGCCACATGATGAGCCTCCATGCTGCCTTCTCCTTCTCGGAACCGGCGGGTATGTCGGCATTCATCCCGAAGCCCGCGCCCGGGACGGAAGATGTGGTGTTGTGGTTAATCTCGCCAGGGATCTCGGGGAAGACGGTCATGACGAAGTTCTTCTGGTCCCGGGGTGGGATGAGGGCCTGGCTCGTAGTCGGATCGGTCAAGAAGTTGCTCACCTTCCAGTCGCCGTCGATCATGAACGGAGCCCTGCCCGAAGCGAACAAGCCATTCACCTCGTTGTACGGCGTCTGCAGGACTTTCCTGCTGAGCACCCCATCAGCGTAAAGCGACTCATAGAACTTGAGCGCCTTCACAAACGGCGCGTCCGTGAACTTGGCCTTCCCCGCCAACACCTCATCTATGTACTTGTCACCGCACATCCTGCCCACGATCATGCTGAACAGGCAGGACTGCATCACCCAGTCGTCCTGAGCGCCCATGAGGATGACGTCTTTGCCGGCGGCCTTCAACTTCGGAACCATCGCCTTAAGATCGTCGTACGTCTTGGGAATGGCAAGCCCCATATCGCGGAGCATCTTGGCATTGACATAGAGCACATGAGTGGCGGTAACACCGACCGGCAGTTCAGCCAGGTATCCGCCGGCTTGGGGCACCAGGGCGGCCTCGGAGAACTCCTTCCTCATCTCTCCCAGGAACGGTGCGAGGTCCTTCACCAGATGTTTGGTGTGCAGAGTGCTGGACCTTCCCCCGGGCCACATGTAGAGGACGTCCGGCAACTGCCCTGCCGCCGCGTAAGCCTCTGTCTTCTGGTGGAACGGTTCGTTGAAGAGGTCTTCGCGTTCGATCTTGATATCGGGATTATTCTTCTCGAAGGCCTCCCAAACCTCCGTGATCTCACGGTACGCCGCAGGGCTCGTGGCGTCGAGATAGTTGAGGACCCTGAGAACGATGGGCTTATCTGCCGCAATCCCGGCGCCGCCTCCCAACCCGCCCATGACCGCGCCGGCCATCAAGACGCATACCAGGGTTACGAGCGCCTTTCGCTTTCTGGACAACATGTGAGTCCCTCCTCGCCTCGCAAGACTTGTGATCCTGGACCCCTGACCCTTGACACCTTACCCCTGACAACTTGCCTGAGCTCCCGTGACTATCCCACAAACGCTCCAGTGATTCTGGCATCCTCACATCCGGACCGGGATCACCCCCTTAGGACTCGCTTTCCCTGCCAGTACCCGCGCGAGTGCAAACAGGACAACGCTTTCGGTGCTGTAAGTAAACAGAGCCGGGGCCCGGTGTGCCAGCGCCGCCTGCACAGGGCGCACTTCGCGCGGATCCCTGATGCCTATCAAGAGCAGGCTCGACCTCCGCTCCAACGCGGCCGCCAACGCCGCCTGCCCTGGGGCGCCGCCGCCGTTTCTGATTATGAGCGCCACCCGCGGCAGACACGTGGCAGCCCCGTCCACATGCGGACTTGCCGCACCCAAGCCCTCCGAGCCTGCTGAACCCCCCGCCCTTTCGAATTCTGTCCCGGTTGCCGCATCCGCGTAGCGCAGCCCCGTCCCCATCGCCGAGCCGCGTTTCATGGCGCGCCAGTAGCCCTCCACGAGTGAGACAACATCCTCTATCTCTCGGAGGTCCGGATCCATCGAACAGCGCACTCTCACGCACTGGACACCGCAGGCATCAAGCTCTTGGAGGAGCAGCGAGACGTCCGCCGAGTCCTCGGCCAGGGTGATCCGGTCCATGGCCGGCGTCACCAGCACAAGCGGGCCTGGACCGAACGCCCACGGTCCTGATGACGTCTTGCCATTCACCAACGTGACCACTCGCTCACCCAGCGCGTCCAGGCACTGGATTTGCGATGCCGCTGGCAATGAAGACGCGCGCACCGTCACCCCGAGCCCCTGCTTCCACCTACGAATTCTCGCCACGGACCGCTCCACCCTCTGCAGGCTGATCCTCCCCGACAAAACCGCCTCTCGCACCGCTTGGAAAGCCGCCTCCTGAAGTCCCGGTGTGTGGCTGATGAGGATGATGTCACAGCCCGCCTCTATCGCCATCACCGCAGCCTCGGGCACCGAGCCAACGGCTTGCGCCCCGCCCATTTCGAGGCAATCGGTGAGCACCACCCCCTCAAAGCCGAGTTCGCCCCTGAGAAACCCGGTCACCAACGGGTAGGAGAGAGAGGCAGGGTGATCTCGGTCGAGGCCGGTGAACCTGACGTGGGCGACCATCATAGCCGCCTGGGGGAGCTTGCCCACCTCGATGAATGGGACGGCATCTTCAGCCAGCAGGTCATCCTTGGACATCCCGCACTCGGGGAGCGAGAAATGGGAATCCTCCGACACACTCCCGTGACCCGGGAAGTGCTTCGCCACGAAGCGGATACCTGCGTCCAGGAGACCATTGGCGTATGCCGCTCCGAACTGCGCGACCCTGCGCGGGTCATCACCGAACGAGCGGGTTCCGACCGCGGGGTTCAACGGCTCGCGGGCAAGGTCGAGAACCGGGGCGAGGTTTACATTGATGCCAAGAGACAGAAGACCGCGCCCGGTCACATAGCCCGCCCAGCGGGCGGCCTCGGGATCTCCCGTAGCAGCGAGCCCCATGTTGCCTGGAAGGGACGGGACAAGCCCTTTGAGCGGGGACAAAGTGCCACCCTCCTGGTCGATGGCCACGAGCGGCGGACCGAGGTCGTGGCCGTGCCGCGTTGCGAGGTCTACTAGGGCACGAGTAAGCTCCTTTACCTGTGTGGAGTCGTGTATGTTCCTGCCGAACAGTATGAACCCGCCGCTCGGACAACGAGAATAGTGCGTCTCGAAGTCGCGGTCCACTTCAAGTCCCGGCAGGCCGGTAATGAAGAGTTGGCCGATAAGTGACTCCAGGTCTTGTCTCATTGGCTTGCTCCTTCTTTCCCTGGCCCGGGTCGGACGAGGTCCCTGGCGCTCAAAGCAGGCCCGGGAACGATGTGCACGATAAGATGTTGGATGTGCGCGAACCATCGGTGACAGAGACCGTTGGTTCTCGGACACTAGACATTACGGCGATGCGGCTCGCAATGCGGCCCGGGCGAACTGCGCAAGCAAAGCCTTCCCCGTGGTCAGCCGAGCTGGCAGGCAGTGCCGAACTTCAACAGCCGCGTAACAACCTACTTATATGCGAACTGCAAAGAAGTGGCTAACCTCCAGGGCAACGGCAGGCTGAATTCCCGCCCCGTCGTCGCGGGCGCGCCTGCAACCGTTGCGCGGGTGTCTGCCACCCTGGCACTCACGGTGCTAGCTCCCGCGGGGACAGCCGGAAAAGCTTTCAAGCTGCACTCCTCGGGTGCCTGGAACGATGCCTGGGCCTGGGCGCGCCAATACGCGAGAATGATGCCCGGATACGACGCCTATATCGGTGGGGTGAACCACCTGTTGATCACGATGCCAACCGCACCGCGTATGTCGGAATCCTCCCCCAGCGCCGAACCGCGAACCTTGAGGGTCTTGGCCAGGCCACTCCGCTCCATGATCTCATTGCATCGCTCCTCTACCGGGCCACAGAACCTTTCCCCAAGTTCCCCCCAAAGCCCGCCGACCACTATGAGATCGAGGTCCAGCATGGTGGCCGCAACCGACGCCATCACCCCGAGCGCCTCCGATGCCTCTCTCATCATCTCCTGGGCCGCCAGGTCACCGGAGACTATCAGGTCGAAGAAGTCCCGCGGTCGTTCAAGGTGGACCCTCGTCTCAGCCTCGTACCGTCTGAGAAGTCCCTGCGCGTACAGGTAGGTCTCCAGGCACCCGCGCTGGCCACACACGCACTCGCGCCCGTCCTTTATGACAGGCGCGTGCCCGATCTCGCCGGCCATCCCGCGCGGGCCGGCCATGAGGCTTCCGCCGCATACTATGCCTGCCCCGACACCGGTGTCGGTCTTGAGATACATGAAGTTGGACACATCTCGGGCACAGCCGAACCACAGCTCAGCAAGGGCCGCAGCATTAGCGTCGTTCTCTACCACTACCGGGAATCCCAGCGCCCCCTCCAGCGCCTCGGATATCGGCACGTCGCGCCACCCAAGGTTCACCGAGCGAACCAGGAGGCCCGTATCTGCCCTCACTATTCCAGAAATGGCGAGCCCGCTCCCCAGTATGTGCTCCCTGTTTATTCCGTTCATACCTAAAAGAAGCTCGAATTCCCTGGACAGCTCGGCGACGAGGCTCCTGGGCTCAAGGGAATATGGCTGGAACACCCTCTTGACAAGAATCTGCCCCTTTAGGTCGCATAGCCCAAGGGCGACGCGGTCGCGCACCAGTTGAATGCCGACCACGTAAAGCTTGTCATAATTCAACCTGAAAATAACTGGCTTGCGCCCGCCGGTGGATTCCGCGACCGTATACTCGCTTACGACGCCCTGTTCCACAAGTTCCGAGATGATTCTCGTCACAGTGGCAGGGCTCATGCTCGTTATCTGAGAAATCCTCGATTTCGAGCACGCGCCTTCCCGGTATAATGTCCGGAGCACCGAGACCACATTGAAAGACCTTATGAACCTGGTGCTGGAAAGCGAGCGCCTTTGTCCCGGCATGAAATGTGCCCCTTTTATCACTATGAAAAGATCTCAATTTAATGATAATCTCGGAGCTAGCGGATGTCAATGGTCACCCTGAGAATTTCCGGCTGACAATACAGCATCGTCCTAAGAGCAGGTTGAAGCGGTCTTCGCGCAACAACTTCGGGCATGCGTTGCCCACGTGTTCCCGGCATAGGCAGCCTTGGACTCTTAGCTTGGTCACCTACAAGTAACACCGTACGGATATCCCGCATAGACTGCTACTGGCATCGGGCAGGTCCGCGTTGGACCTCAAATGCCAAGGAGGGAAGCGGAAATGGAAGAACAAGAAATGAAAAAGCCTATAGATTCCGGCTTCGTTCCTCATTCTCACCCGTTGCTCAGCGCGCTCAAACACATCGGGGACCCGGATTCGCTGCGCGTCACCGTTGACTTCCAGTGTGGCGAGTGCTGCAAGAAAGTCCTCAACGCAAAGATTCTGAAAGCAACCGATGAATTCCTGGTCCTCGGCAGCTGCGAAGATACTTGCGTTGTAGTGAAAACGGTGAGCGACGGAGAAGTGGTAGAGACGGAACTAGTCAGGGCAATTGCCATTCCGCTCGACAGGGTCTGCAGCATAGGAGTTGGCGCTGTGCAGGTATGATCATGGCGTTTGCCACTGATTCCCTGGAAGAAGGGCCCGCACTCTTCCTCACTATGTGAGGGTGCGTTGGCCCTTGCCCCATTTCCAGTAGTTGCCGGGTTGCCGGTGTTGCACTCGGGGACGGCGCCCCAAGCGGCGCGCTTCGCCAAAATCCAGCCCGTCTGGCCAGTGGCCGGATCTTGACACCCCTCGTGCAATCACCGGCAACCCCTCCCAAAAGTCGGGAGCATTTCTGCACCCTCACTTAGAGCAGGCACGGATGAGCAGGACTGAGCTGACATGATGGAGTGTCAATTTCAGCGTAGCCAACATAGGCTGTACCAGAGTCACGGGGTGAAATACCTGGTAGCTAAAGTCTTAGTGTAGGACCTATCTAGCACTCGTCCAGCTACACCAGGGCTGCCTGTCAAGGTCACACCCCGGGCCGTCAGAAGCGCGGTGCGGGAACGCGCGCGCCGTGCGAAGGCAG